>ERZ1034969.1012-NODE-1012-length-12848-cov-5.794888_pt1 | contig 12848 bp, 10 predicted proteins | sample MGYA00520624_ERZ1034969 | MGnify/ENA primary metagenome ERZ1034969 (study PRJEB33766, sample SAMN09781776) | gut metagenome | biome: gut microbiome | host: Homo sapiens | place: Madagascar | study: EMG produced TPA metagenomics assembly of the PRJNA485056 data...
CAAGGCTCCCCTAATAGGGGAGCTGGCCGCCGCAGGCGGTCTGAGAGGTTGCCCGCCCGGAATGATGGTGATAACGTCATGCATGTATTCGCAGGTCGCAGGCCGCCGTTCGCAAGGCTCCCCTAATAGGGGAGCTGGCCGCCGCAGGCGGTCTGAGAGGTTGCCCGTTGTTCGATGAACGAAATTAATTGGTTATACATAAAGGAGGAATTATCATGTGTGTAGGGTTACCGGCACGTGTTATGAAAATACAGAATGGAATGGCTCTCGTCGATGCTTCCGGTGCTAAACGGGAAGTATCGGCAGCTCTTATCGACGAACTCGATCCTGGCGATTACGTCATGGTCCACGCCGGCATGGCTATCGCCAAGATTACCGATAATGATGCCGACGAAACAGACGATATCCTGGAGGACCTGAACTGATGGCAGAAGCAAAGAAGCGGACGGCCCTGGATATTATCCGCAGTTATGACGGGCCGAAAATCCGCATTATGGAAGTCTGCGGGACCCATACCCATGAAATCTTCCGCCAGGGCATCCGCCAGATCCTGCCGCCCCAGGTCGACGTCATCTCCGGGCCGGGCTGCCCGGTCTGCGTCACGCCTGTCGGTTATATTGACCAGGCCATCTGGCTGGCCCTGGAAAAAGGCGTTACGATCTGCACCTTTGGCGACCTCGTGCGCGTACCGGGCAGTACGATGAGCCTGGCCGATGCCCGCAGTCAGGGCGGTCATGTGGAAATCGTCTATTCGCCTCTCGATGCCTATGATTATGCCAAGGCGCATCCGGACGAAGACGTCGTCTTCCTGTCTGTCGGCTTTGAAACGACGACACCGCCGTCGTGCCTGGCCGTCAAGCAGGCCGTCGCCGACGGGATGACAAATTTTTCCCTGCTCACGGCTAACAAGACCATGCCCATGGCCTATGAAGCCATGAAGGACAGCGCCGACGTCTTCCTCTATCCCGGCCACGTCGACGCCGTCATGGGGACCCGCTCTGGCGAAGACATGCTGCAAGAAGGCGTATCCGGCGTCGTCGCCGGCTTTACGGCCAAAGAACTGCTCACGGCCTTTGCCGTCATCCTGGTCAAGTTCCCTCAGGGAAAGCCCTTCTTCAAGAACTGCTATCCCCGTGTCGTCAAGGATGAAGGCAGCCCGGCCGCCCAGGCCCTGATAAAAGAAGTCATGGAACCGTGCGATTCGGAATGGCGCGGCTTAGGCGTCATCCCCCAGTCGGGCCTGCAGCTGCGCCCCGCCTTTGCAGTCTGTGACGCCCGTAAGAAATACAACGTACCGGCTATGGAAGGGCGCGCCAATCCGGCCTGCCGCTGCGGCGATATCCTGCAGGGGAAATGCACGCCGCCCCAGTGCCCGCTCTTTGGCAAGGTCTGCACGCCGGAACATCCCGTAGGGGCCTGCATGGTTTCCCACGAAGGGGCCTGCTCGGCTTATTATTTATATGGAGGCAATTTACATGAGTGATGTCATTACTTTAGCCCACGGCGCCGGCGGCAAACAGACTGCCGAACTCATCGACCGTGTCTTTAAAGCTCATTTTTCCAATCCCCAGTTCACCGGTGACGACGCCGCTGTCCTGCCCATCGGCGGGACTAACCTGGCTTTTACGACAGACGGCTTCATCGTGTCGCCGCCGGAATTTCCTGGCGGCAATATCGGTAAACTGAGCATCTGCGGGACCGTCAACGACCTGTCCTGCATGGGTGCCAAGCCCTTATATCTGTCGTGTGCCTTCGTCATCGAAGAAGGCTTCCCCCTGGCCAAAGTCGAAGAATATGCGGCAGCCATGGCCAAGACGGCGGCGGAAGCCGGTGTGCGCATCGTCGCCGGCGATACGAAAGTAGCCGGGAAAGGCCAGGTCGACCACCTGTTCATTACGACGACGGGTATCGGCCAGATCGTAGACGGCGTCCATACGTCGGGGACCCTGGCCCAGCCCGGTGACGCTGTCATCGTCAGCGGCGACGTCGGCCGCCATGGCTGCACGATCCTCCTGGCCCGCAACCAGTTCGGCATCGATGCCGATGTGACCAGCGACTGCGCGCCTTTATGGGGGACTGTCGAAGCCATGCTGGATACGACCAAGGACATCCACGTCATCCGCGATGCAACCCGCGGCGGCGTCGGTACGGTCCTCTATGAAATCGCCGGCCAGAGCCACGTCGGCATCCACTTGGACAGCCAGGCCATCCCGGTCGACCCGGCCGTCCGCGGCGTCTGCGGCATGCTCGGCCTGGAACCGCTCTATCTGGCCTGCGAAGGCCGGCTGGTCATCTTTGCACCCAAAGCCGTAGCCGGTGATATCGTCGCCACCCTGCGTCAGGGCAAATATTCGAAAGACGCGGCCATCATCGGCGAAGTTACAGCCGACCAGCCCGGCCGGGTCATCATGCGTACGGAAATCGGCGCGGAAACGCTGCTGCCGCCGCCAGGCGGTGAATTACTGCCGCGCATCTGCTAAGGAGGAGGGAGAGCATGATTTACGAAAATGAAATCCATCCACCCCAGGTGCCGCAGTATCATGTCACGCCAGACGGCGCCGAAGTCGCCATCAGCCAGGCATCGTTTCCCAAACCCTTCCACATCGGCCTGCAGTATGCTTCGCCAGCCCGGGGCCATTGGACCATTGCCCATTCGCCCATGCTCATCCCTGGCTGCCACGAAGTCTACGTCTGCTGTGCCTGCTGCCTTCACGGCGTCGTCTTGTCGGCTGATGAAGTCCCGGACGGGGCCGGCCGCTTCTCTATGGTTACCTTGACGAACGAGAACCTTATCAAAGGCAATCTGGAAGAAATGATGATCGACGGCATTTCCCATATCATCGACGACATGCCCGAACGGCCGAAATGCATCGAAGGCTTTACCAGCTGTATGCAGCATTTCCTGCACATCGACCTGCGCGTCGTCTACGATACGCTGCGCCAGAAATATCCCGACATCGATTTCATCGACGGCTATATGATTCCGACCCTGCAGCGGCGCTTTACGCCAGACATCCTCGGCCGGCGCCAGCTCGTGCGGGCCGTCCAGCCCCTGCCGAAACAGAAGGCCGTCAACTATGTCGTCAATTACTATCCCGTCGACGAAGATAATGAATTGACAGCCATGCTCCGCCAGGGAGGCTATGCTATCCACGATTTCGCCGCCTGCCAGACCTATGAAGAATATAAGGCCATGGGCGAATCGGTGGCCAATATTTACTTTCTGGAAAATGCCGGTCCAGCGGCCAAGGATATGGAAAAAAGGCTGAATCAGCAGGCCCTGTACCTGCCTTATGCCTATGAGTACGGCCGGATGCGCCGCAATCTGCAAAAGGCGGCAGATGCCCTGGGACTGACCATGCCCGATTGCGATGCCTATGAACAGGCCATCGAAGAAAAAGCCCAAACCCTGCGGGAACAAGTCGGCGACACGCACATCGCCATCGACTATACGGCGACGCCGCGGCCCCTGGAACTGGCTGCGTTCCTCTTGAAACGCGGCTTCAACGTCTACGCAGTCTATCTCGATGCTATTTCGCCAGATGAAAAAGAAACGTTCCAGTTCCTGCAGGAACAGTATCCGGACCTGTCCCTGCGTTCGACGATGCATTTCAAACGCCGCCTCCTGCCGCGCGACGACAGTAAGAAGTACGGAAAAGTCCTGGCCATCGGCCAGATGGCGGCCTATTTCACGGATACGAAGTATTTCGTCAACCTCATTGAAAACAGCGGCTTCTATGGCTATACGGGCCTATTGAAGATTTTAGATTTGATCGGCCAGGCCAATGCCGCCGAAAATCCCAAGATGAGGGATATCATTCAAATAAAAGCATGGGGGTGTCATGGTTGAAACAAGCACAACGCGTCTTATCGACGTATGCCGTCGACATGTTCGGCATTGCGTCGTCGCTCTTTGAATTAGGCGGCCTCATCGTCATGCACGATGCGTCAGGCTGTAATTCGACATACGACACGCACGATGAACCGCGGTGGTACGATACGCCGAGCATGGTCTATATTTCGGGTCTTAATGAAATCGATACCATCCAGGGCAATGACCAGCGCCTCATCGATGATATCGCCGAAGCCGTAGAAGCGGCCCATCCCCGCTTCGTCGCCATCGGCGGCAGTCCCATGCCGAATGCCATCGGCACGGACTTCAAGGCCATCGAGCGCCTGGTAGCGGCCCGGACGGGCCTGCCGACGCTGGGTTTCCGGACCGACGGCATCCATAGTTACCTGCCCGGTGCCGGCGGCGCCTATGTCTGGCTGGCCAAGACCTTTTTGAAGGCGCCTCATCGCAAGCCGCAGAAACCGGCGAAACGGGTCAATCTCCTGGGCCTGACGCCGCTGGACTTTTCTGTCGTCGGCAATGCGACGACGCTCAAGCAAATCGTCACCGATGCCGGCTTTACCCTGCAGAGCTCGTGGTCCATGGGCGATACCCTGGACACGTTGACCGAAGCGGCCAATGCCGACGTCAATGTCGTCCTGTCTTCGACGGCTTTCTACCTGGCCCAGTACATGCGCGACACCTATGGCATCCCTTATGTTGTCGGCATCCCTATGGGTGAAAAGGGGACGGCTGACTGGCTGGAAGCCTTGCGGAACTGTGATTCGTCGTATCTCACAGGCTTTACGGGACAGGAAAAGTACATCAAAGCCCAGTACGCCCTGGCCGACCTCAATGCCTGGAAGACGGAACAGGCTTATGATGATACGCCATGCGATGTCCTGGTCATCGGCGAACCGGTCTACCTTTTGTCGATGAAGGCTATGCTCCAGCAGGAAATGGGTATTTCCGACGTCCGCCTGCTCTGCCCCCTTGCCGATGCGCCGCGGTGGCTCTTGAAGGACATGGAAGTTGCCAGTGTCGAAGATGTCATCCGTCAGGAATGCCGCAAAGCCCGCCGGGTCATTGCCGATCCGATTTATGCCCGGCTGCTGCCGGATGAAAAAGAAAAATTCATTTCCATGCCCCATGAAGCCTATTCGGGCCGTCATTACCACGCCGATATGCCTATCTTCGTCGGTCCGTCCTTTGCGGCATGGCTGAAAAATAAATTGACTTGAGGAGGAAGTCTTATGAGAAAATTTGCAATTTATGGGAAAGGCGGTATCGGCAAGTCGACGACGACAGCCAATCTTTCGGCCGCCCTGTCCATGATGGGGAAAAAAGTCGTCCAAGTCGGCTGTGACCCTAAGGCCGATTCGACGCTGAACCTCCTGCACGGCCATCCCGTCACGCCGGTCATGGACTACTACCGGGAACATACAGAAGGACCGGATTTCGACCATATCGGCCGGGAAGGCTTCGGCGGCGTCTTCTGCATCGAAACGGGCGGCCCTACGCCGGGCCTGGGCTGTGCCGGCCGGGGCATCATCGCCACTTTCGACCTCATGGACGAACAGGAAGTCTTCCAGAAGCTCCAGCCTGACGTCGTCTTATATGACGTCCTGGGCGACGTCGTCTGCGGCGGCTTCTCTGCGCCCATCCGCGATGGCTATGCCGATGAAATCTTCATCGTCACGTCCGGCGAAAAGATGGCCCTCTACGCAGCGGCCAATATCATCAAGGCCGTCGAAAACTTCAAGAGCCGCGGCTATGCCCAGGTCAAGGGCATCATCCTCAACCGGCGCAATGTCGACAATGAATACGAACTGGTCAAGGCCTTTGCCGATGAACATGGCCTGCCCATCGTAGCCGATATTCCCAGGAGCAAGGAAATCCAGTATTATGAAAATAAAGGCATGACCGTCGTCGAAGGCGACCCGGACCTGCCGGTCAGCCAGATTTATCGGGAGTTAGCTCAAAAGCTGCTCCAGGCTTAGGAAAGGAGCGATACTATGGGGATGAATGATACGCCGTCAGGCGAACGGGTCCATATCGGCTTCTTTGGCCGACGCAACGCCGGCAAATCGAGCGTCGTCAACGCCGTGACCGGCCAGGACCTGTCCATCGTGTCGGCGACGAAAGGGACGACGACGGACCCGGTCTATAAAGCCATGGAACTCCTGCCCTTAGGGCCGGTCGTCATCATCGATACGCCAGGCTTCGACGACGTCGGTGCCCTGGGTGAAGAACGGGTGCGGCGGACGAAGCAGGTCCTCAACAAGACGGATATAGCCGTCGTCATCATCGACGCTGCCGAAGGGCGGACTCCGGCAGATGACGAAGTCCTGCATCTCATCCGGGAAAAGAATCTGCCCTATCTCGTCGTCTATAATAAGGCCGATCTGCTGGAGCGGCCCGGACAGGCGCAGGACCATGAAATCTACGTCAGTGCCCTGAAAGGGGAGGGCATCCATGAACTGAAAGAACGCCTGGCCCGCCTGAAGCCCGTTGAGACAGCCGCGCCCATCGTCAGTGACCTCATCCAGGGCGGCGACTTCGTCGTCCTCGTCGTCCCCATCGATACGGCCGCGCCGAAAGGGCGCCTCATCCTGCCCCAGCAGCAGACAATCCGTGAAATCATCGACAACGACAGCGCCGCCATCGTCGTCAAGGAATATGAACTGCGCCATACCTTGGACTGCCTGGGCCAGAAACCGGCCTTGGTCATTACGGACAGCCAGGTCTTTGCCAAAGTCTCGGCCGACACGCCGCTGGATGTGCGCCTGACGTCGTTCTCCATCCTCATGGCCCGGCACAAGGGCCTGCTGGAAACGGCTGTCCGCGGCGTCACGGCCATCGAAAAACTGCACGACGGCGATACGGTCCTCATTGCTGAAGGCTGTACGCACCACCGCCAATGCGACGACATCGGCACGGTCAAGATTCCCCGCTGGCTGCGCAACTACACGCAAAAGGATATCCGCATCGAAACCGCCAGCGGCCGCGATTTCCCCGACGATTTATCGGGCTATGCCCTGGTCATCCACTGCGGCGGCTGTATGCTCAACGGGCGGGAAGTCCAGTACCGCATGAAATGCGCTGCCGACCAGCAGGTGCCGATTACCAATTACGGCATCGCCATCGCCTATATGCAGGGCATCTTGAAACGCAGCCTCAGCGTCTTCCCGTACTTGCAGTCGCTGGTGTAAAATCGTTTGTAGTTTGTAGGAATTGTAGGGGCGACCACGTGCCTTTTCAGCCCGTCAGGTCATGACTGTAAGGAATGACAAGACGGTTGCTGAAATGGACCGCCGTAGAGGGGGCGCCCGCTTTGGAGGGATTTGGATGGAACACACGCGCATCGAACGCGATGTACTAGGTGAAGTGGATTTGCCGGAAAATGCGATGTACGGTATCAACACGGCCAGGGCTTTGGAAAATTTCCCCTTAGGCCACAAGCGGACGGCTATGCCGCTCATCTATGCCATGGTGACGGTCAAGAAGGCCGCCGCCCTGACCTACGCCCGCCTGGGTGTGTGCGAAGACGGGATTTACCAGGCCATTGCCGCTGCCTGTGACGCCATCCTGGCCGGTCAGTACGACGACGCTTTTGTGACCGAGGCCCTGCAGGGCGGCGCCGGTACGTCGACGAACATGAACGTCAACGAAGTCATCGCCAATGCCGCCTTGGTCATATTGGGGAAAAAGCCGGGCCAATACGACGTCATCCATCCCCTGGATGACGTCAACCGCGGCCAATCGACGAACGACGTCTATCCGACGGCCCTGCGCATTGCCGCCATCCGCCAGCTGCGGGAGCTGAGCAAGGCCTGTGCCGACTTACAGGAAGCCTTCCAGCACAAAGAACAGGCCTATGAGAAGACATATAAACTGGGCCGGACAGAGCTCATGGATGCCGTCCCCATGACGGCAGGCGAAGAGTTCGGCGCCTATGCCCAGGCCCTGTCCCGTGACCGCTGGCGCCTCTATAAAATCGAGGAACGCCTGCGCATGGTCAACCTCGGCGGCACGGCTATCGGCACGGCCGATACGGCGTCGCGGCAGTACCGCTACGAAGTCATCGAACAGCTGCGCCAGCTGACGGGCATCGGCCTGGCCGCGGCAGAATATCCCGTCGACCTGACCCAGAACAACGACGTCTTCGTCGAAGTGTCGGGCCTGCTCAAGGCCTTGGCCGTCAATCTCATGAAAATCGCCAACGACTTGCGCCTCATGAATTCCGGCCCTCATGGCGGCATCGGCGAAATCCGCCTGCCTGCCCGTCAGCAGGGCAGTTCCATCATGCCGGGCAAGGTCAATCCGGTCATCCCGGAAATGGTCATGCAGTGCGCCATGAAAGTCATGGCTGACGACAGCGCCATCGCCATGGCCGCCGCTCACGGCGAATTTGAACTCAATGCCTTTGAACCGCTCATCGCCGACTGCCTGCTGGAAAGCCTGCAGCTCCTCATCCGGTCAGTGCGCATCTTCCAGACGGCCTGTGTCGAAGGCCTGGAAGTCCGGGAAGACTCGTGCCGGCAGCACCTCCAGGCTTCGGCTGCCTTTGGCGCAGCCTATATCGGGGCCCTGGGATATGATACGGTGAGCCGCATCATCAAAGACCATGAACCGGACGAAGCCCATCGTATCTTAGAGGCTATGGTGAAAAAATAATCCTTTACGTGAAAGAGGCGTGTCATGTCGAACTTATCGTTGAAACTCGAACAGAAAGCGAAAATATTGCAGGTCCAGCGCCTGACCATCCAGATGCTGGCCCTCCACGCCCAGGATCTGGCCGATTTTTTGCAGGAACAGGTGACGGACAATCCCTTGCTGGATATCCGCTATCACGATGTCCGGCCGGCCGGCGATAAGGGCGATAAGGCCATCGACAATCTCCGCAGCCGCAGTGATTCCCTGGAAGCCCGGCTCATGGCCCAGCTCCGCGTCCAGTCCCTGCCCAGGCCGCAGCTGATGGCGGCAGGCCTGGTCATCGGCTCCCTCGACGATAAGGGCTTTTTCCAGGGAGACCTGGCTTCCCTGGGCACGGCTTATCATCTCACTCCGGAAGACATGAAAAAAGGGCTGGAACTCGTCCAGTCCTTTGACCCGCCGGGCATTGCCGCCAGGGATCTGCGCGAAGCCCTGCTCATCCAGACCCGGCGCAGCCGCAAGGCCCCTGCCAAGACGGAAGCCCTGCTGGCGCAGCATTATGAAGACTTCCTCCAGGGGAAATGGCAGAAAATCCAGGCTTCCCTGGCCCTGTCTGAAGCGGGCCTGCAGGCTATCCGCGATTTCCTCAAGACCCTGTCCCTCCAGCCGGCCGGCCAGATTACCCAGGAAGAAGTCTATATCCGGCCGGACGTGGAGATTTATTGCGACGAGAAAGGCCAGCTGGCCCTGCGCTCGTTGGAAGAGATACCGGATGTCTATTTCCGCGATGACTTGTATGACCAGTACGCCGCCCAGGGCGACAAGGAGACCCTGGCCTATATCCGCAAAGCCCGCCGTGATTTCAATGACCTGGCCTCGGCCCTGGCCTATCGCCATCATTCCATCGAACAAGTCGTGACCTGCCTGATGAGCCACCAGAAAGACTATTTCTTGTACCATAAGCCCTTGCAGCCCTTGCGGCAGAAAGACATCGCCGAGGAGACGAAACTCAGCACGGCTACGGTCAGCCGCGTCTGCCGCCACCGCTACGTCCTCTTTGAAGGCCAGGTATATCCACTGCAGTCCTTTTTGGCTACGGCCTATGCCGTCGACAAAGAAGATGGGGCCAGCGTATCCGATAAAGCTATCATGCGGAAAATCGCGGATCTCGTCGAAGGCGAAGATAAGGACCACCCCTATTCGGACCAGGACCTGGCCGAATATTTTGCCTCCGCCCAGATTTCCGTAGCCCGACGGACGGTGACCAAGTTCCGGCAAAAATTGAATATCCCCAACAGCCGCATCCGGCGTCGCTGGAGGCCGTAAAGGCTAAGGCCTCATTTTATTGAAAATCGTCTGCCGCGATACGTTGAGCAATTTGGCTATATCCTTCTGGCTATAGCCTTTTTCTTGCAGTTCTTCAATGAGAATCTGCTGGATCGTCTTTTCCAGGCTCTTCATGTTCAGCTGGAGGGATGCCGTATCCAGCAGGGCGTTCTTTTGGGCCTCGTCCGGGATATCGAATAAGGTATCGTAGTCATCGTCCAGAGTATCGCCAAAAATATAATAGCGCAAGGCGACGCTGTGCAGCTCGCGGATATTGCCCCACCAGTCATGCTGGATGAGGGCTTTTTTTAATGACGCCTTGAGGGGCTGCCGGCGATGGGTGAAATTTTCCAGGAAGTAAGCAAAGAGGTAGAGGATGTCGTCAGGCCGTTCGTTCAGCGGCGGCAGGCTCAGGCGCAGGGTGTTGATGCGGAAGAACAGGTCGCGCCGGAAGCTGCCGGCCTGGACGGCGGCGATGATGTCGGCATTGCTGGCCGAGATGATGCGGATATCCAGAGGGATGACGTAGTCCGAACCGAGGCGCATGACCTGCTTCGTTTCCAGGACGCGCAGGAGCTTCGACTGGATACTCGGCGCCATGCTGTTGATTTCATCGAGGAATATCGTCCCGTTGTGGGCCATTTCAAAGAGGCCGGCCTTGCCTTCTTTGCGGGCGCCCGTAAAGGACCCGCCGACATAGCCGAAGAGCTCGCTTTCCAGGAGGTCTGTCGGCAGGGCGGCGCAGTTGATGGCCACGAAAGGACCGTGACGGCGGTCGCTGGCATTGTGGATGCTCTGAGCAAAGAGTTCCTTCCCCGTGCCGCTCTCGCCCTGGATGAGGATGGACGCGCTGTACCTGGCCATGACTTCGGCCTGGCGGATGACGTGCTTCATGCCTTCGTCGACGGTCTTGATGTCCTCGAAATGGTGCGTCGCCGTCAGCCCCGTCTTGGAGAGTTTATAGCGGATATTCTTTTCCAGGCGCTGCAGTTCCGTCACGTCGCGGATGGTCAGGATGTATTGGGACCTACTGTCCATGAGGAAAAAGTCAGAATTGGCGATGAGCGTATACGGCGGCCGCTGGAGAATCGTCTCGTGGAAAGATGGGCTCGACCCTTCGGTCCAGTCGGGAAAGATGTCGCGCATGTTCTTCGTCGTCACCGGAATCCCCAGGAAGGACGCAGCCCGTTCATTGATGTGGGAAATGGCGCCGCCCTTGGCATAGAGGATGATGCCGTCTGTGACGTGGGATAAGATGGACGACATCATGGACAGCTGCTTATTGTCCTTCCTTTGAAAGACCAGGAGCTCCTGGGCGTAGAGCAGGACGGAGAGCATCGTCGATTCGCTGGGCCTGATGGAATAAATCGGCATGGGACTGGGATAGGCAATCTGGGGCAGCAGGGGACAGCCGACGATGGCCGTATCCGGCGTGACCGGAAGCTGACGGACCCGCGCTAACAGCTCTAAGTGCGTCTTGTCCAGGCTGTAGCGGGGATAGAAGACGATTTTTTTGCGAAGCTCTTCCGGACAGGCCTCTTTGTTGAACATGAAGTTCTCATTGAGCAGCAAGTGGATCTGCTTGTATTTCGGGGCAATAGAGCGCAGTGTATATAAGGCGTCGTTGGTCGAACTGAACAGGCAGAGGATCGGCACGTTGTCGATGGCCTTGGTCAGTATCTGGTGGGAACCGCTGTTGGTGATGATGACTTTGGCGCCCTGGCGGATCAGGCCGCGGGCCTGGTCGATGAGATGGGGAAAGTCGATGATCGTGACTGTCGTCGTGATGTCATGGGCTTCCAGTTTATCTTTATAAATGTGCAGTATCGTATAGACAGACTGCTGCATCAGCTCGTCAGCAATCAAAAAAGCGATGGTATCCATTTTCTTTCCTCCTCTGTTTCTCTTTCCATCATAAAGAAATACGGAATAAATGTAAAGAAGGTAAAAAGTATTTTACCTAATGAGCCTATCGTCGAAGGCCCTCTTCGGGGAAATGGCTTATATATCTCATGGAATGAATTGGCATGGATATTACATATAGATTAGTGAATAGATAGTGAACCAATCGAACGATGGAGGAGGTATGGAGTATGAAAAAGTTATTGACCGGTGATGAAGCCATCGCCAGAGGCTTGTATGAAGCCGGCGTGTCCTTTGCTTCAGCTTATCCGGGGACACCGAGTACGGAAATTTTGGAAAATGTCGCGAAATATGATGATATGTATGCTGAATGGGCACCGAATGAAAAAGTGGCCATGGAAGCGGCCATCGGCGCCTCTATGTCCGGTGTCCGCTCTTTTGCCGCCATGAAGATGGTCGGAGTCAACGTTGCAGCGGACCCGCTGTTCACCTTCACTTATTTAGCCATTAACGGCGGCTTTGCCTTCGTATCGGCCGACGATCCGGGGATGCATTCGTCTCAGAATGAACAGGATAACCGCAATTATGCCAAGTTTGCCAAAATCGCCATGTTCGAGCCGTCGGATTCGCAGGAATGTATCGACATGACCAAAGAAGCCTATAAAGTCAGCGAAACCTATGGCGTCCCGGTCATGATACGCATGACGACCCGCGTCTGCCATTCCAAGAGTCTCGTCGAAGAACAGGACCGCCAGGAAGTGCCGCCCGTCCTCTATCAGAAACAGCGGGAAAAAATGGATGCCGTACCGGCCATTTCCAAGAAACGCCGCTATGTCGTCGAAGAACGGGAAGAAAAATTGAAGGGTTATTCCGAAATCTGTCCCTTCAACGAAGTAGAGATGCATGATACGAAAATCGGCATCGTCGCTGCCGGAGCAGCCTATATGTATGCCAAAGAAGTCTTGGGCGACCAGGCATCGTACCTGAAGCTGGGCTTCATCTATCCCCTGCCGATGCAGAAAATCAGAGCCTTTGCCGATAAGGTCGACGAACTCTACGTCATTGAAGAACTGGATCCCTTCATGGAAGAACAGATACGCCAGGCCGGGATTCCCTGCCACGGCAAGGATGTCATCCCCAAGATCGATGAGCTGAACCCCAATATCGTATC
>ERZ1034969.1013-NODE-1013-length-12822-cov-20.591447_pt1 | contig 12822 bp, 13 predicted proteins | sample MGYA00520624_ERZ1034969 | MGnify/ENA primary metagenome ERZ1034969 (study PRJEB33766, sample SAMN09781776) | gut metagenome | biome: gut microbiome | host: Homo sapiens | place: Madagascar | study: EMG produced TPA metagenomics assembly of the PRJNA485056 data...
AAGGCTTGGAGCCTGCACGCTGCGCCTCCGAGAAGCGTTTGCTTTTCGGTGACGATAAAATAGTATTATACGCGCGTTATGGGTACTTGTCAACAACTTTTTCAAACTTTTTTACATAAATTCCATTTTTTGTTTATAATCCCCTATTGGGCGGCGTATACGTTTTTTCTTTCCGTAATTTCCATTCCCGGGAGGCGAACGCCCGCCGCTACATACACCTCATCATACTAAAACGCCCGGCACTTGCCGGACGTTTGCGCATTTCGTATTTGTTTTTGCAGGTTACTTCTTCTCCGGGTCCTTGGAGCGACGGCGTTCTGCCAGGCGCATCATGGATTCTTCCTTCTCGATGGCTTTTTTCGCCTTTGCAATCCGCTCTCTGGCCTCCTTGGTCTCGCGGATTCCTTCCTTCGCTTTCTGCATCGCCCGTTTCTCGTCGCGCTTTGCATCCGCCAGGCGTTCCTTGTTTCCCGTCAACATATCCGGCGTTCGATACTCGATGGAAAGGGCAATCCGGAAGCGGCACATGCCCAGCAGGAACAGGGCGGTGCCCACCAGAGTCAGGATTTTGAAATCCAGGAGCATCATGTTGTAGGACATGTATACGCCAAACAGGGTCATCACGATGCCCAGGGCCTCCGTAAAGCGATCCAGCGGCGATTGCGTCCGGAAGTTGAAATTCACCGACGAAACTGCTTTTAGCCCCTCTAGGGTCATCCACAGGGCAAATACCGCCGTGATTGCCACATCTTCCGTCACCTGTCCGGACAGAAATACGCAGCCCAAAATCACAGAAGTAAATCCTTCCACGTTCACTTCCTTCTTCGATTCATAGGAACTCATATTGGTCACTCTGTTCACCACCAGCTCGCAGATGCCCATCAGGAGAATCGCCATGCCAACGATAAAAGCAACTCCCACAAACGGCACGCTGGCGTTTGCGATGCAGAATGTTCCGACGCCCACTACCAGCAGGCTTACAAGCATCATCAATGATCTCATGTTTTACTTCCTTCCAACTTTTAATATCTGTAATATTACCATTTTCAACCGCCCATTTCAACCGGCTCCCACCGCACTGCAGCATCCGCCGTACAGCCAACACTCCGCGCCGGCTTCGGTTTTTAGCGGATAAAATTAGTTGCGATGGGTTCTTCCGATTCCGGGAATTCGATGCCGACGGCTCTTCCCGCTTCAAAACACTTAATCATCCACGCCATGTTCCGGCCCAGGGTCCGCATGGTCTGCATTCCCTCCAGGTCGTGAAGCACTTCATCCGGATTGTTTCCGTGAACGCCGTTCCAATACTGGGAGGATACGACGGGCATTTGGGATATGGTAAAAAATTTATTCAATCGGTCGAAGGTGGCCGTTGTGCCGGAACGCCGGCAGGATGCGATGGCGGCCGCCGGTTTTCCTTTTAGGTAAGCGGAATCGCACGCGTAAAATACCCGTTCCAGAAGGGACACAATCGCCCCGGAAGGTCCGCCGTAATATACCGGAGAACCCACCACCAGGCCGGAGCAGTCCCGCAGCTTCTCGATTACCGTATTCACCGGATCTCCGTCCATGATGCAGCGGCCGGTTCGGCTGCAATATCCGCACGCTTTGCAGCCCGGGATGTTGACTGCGCCCACATGAAGAATCTCCGTCTGCAGTCCCGAATCCTCAATGGCATCGGACACTTCCCGAAGTGCCGTGTGAGTGCACCCGAACTGATGCGGGCTTCCGTTCAGCAATAGTACTTTATCCATCTTTTCTCTCTCCTCTGTTGTCCCTCACGATATAAAAGGACAAAAGGCCGGATGCATTGCACCCGGCCTTCATTTTCTCTTCTGTTCCGATTAGTTGCCGGCAACCTGGGCAGCTACTTCTGCAGCGAAGTCATCTTCCTTCTTCTCGATTCCTTCACCAACTTCGTAACGGATCATGGAAACAACTTCCATATCCTTGCCGATTTCCTTAGCCGCATTAGCAACATACTGCTGTACGGAAACATCGCCATCCTTTACGAACGGCTGGTCCAGAAGGCATACTTCCTTCAGTTCCTTCTTGATCTTTCCGGCAACGATTCTCTCTACCATTTCCGGCTTCTTTCCTTCGTTCAGAACCTGCTCGGTCAGGATCTTCTTCTCGTTCTCCAGATATTCCGGATCAACGCCGTCTTCGTTGACGAACTTCGGATTCATGGAAGCAACCTGCATTGCAACGTCCTTACCTACAGCAGCGATTTCATCTGCAGCAGCATCGGTCTTGATACCAACGATTACGCCGATTCTGCCGCCGCCGTGGGTGTAACCAACGTATACCACGCCGTCTTCCTCAACCTTTGCGAATCTTCTGATGCTCAGGTTCTCACCGATCTTAGCAACCTTTGCAGTCAGAGTTTCCTGTACGGTTCCTTCACCGAAAGGCTCTGCCATGAACTGCTCCATCGGCATATTTCCCTTTGCCAGAACTTCCTTTGCCAGGTCCTCAACGAACTCGATGAACTCTTCGTTCTTTGCAACGAAGTCGGTCTCGGAGTTTACTTCAACGATGGAAGCAGTCTTGTTTCCTTCCCCGAAAGCAACTCTTACCAGACCTTCTGCAGCGATTCTGCCGGCCTTCTTCTGAGCCTTCATGATTCCCTTTTCTCTCAGGTAATCGATTGCCTTTTCAATATCACCGTCTGTTTCAACCAGTGCCTTCTTGCAGTCCATCATTCCTGCGCCGGTACGCTCACGCAGTTCTTTTACGAGTGCAGCTGTTACAGCCATGTCTTTGTCCTCCTGTTATCAATATGCAATTTGAAAAATGCGGCTCCCCCGGATAACATCTGAAGAAGCCGCCACATGTCGGTTAATTATTCTTCGTCTGCAGCTTCCTCAGCAGCTTCTTCTACATCTGCTGTCTCTTCTGCAGCGCCTTCGTCAAAGCTCTCGCCCTGCTTAGCTTCTACGATAGCATCTGCCATTACCGATGTGATCAGCTTAACCGCTCTGATCGCGTCATCGTTTGCCGGGATGATGTAGTCTACATCGTCCGGATCGCAGTTGGTGTCTACGATACCAACAACCGGAATTCCCAGAATGCGAGCTTCCTTAACGGCAATCTTTTCCTTCTTCGGGTCAACAACGAAGATTGCACCAGGCATTCCCTTCATGTCCTTGATTCCGCCCAGGAACTTCTCCAGCTTCTCAGCTTCGTTTCTGATCTTCAGGATTTCCTTCTTCGCATACTTGTTGATAGTGCCATCCTCTTCCATCTCTCTGATCTCGTTGAGACGTTCGATTCTCTTGCTGATGGTCTTGTAGTTGGTCAGCATTCCGCCCAGCCATCTCTCGTTAACGAAGTACATACCGCAACGGTTTGCTTCGTCCTTGATTGCAGCCTGAGCCTGCTTCTTTGTGCCGACGAACAGTACCGGCTTACCGGTTGTGCCAACCTCTCTCATGAAATCATAAGCATCGTCGATCATCTTGATGGTCTTCTGCAGGTCGATGATGTAAATTCCATTTCTCTCTGTGAAGATGTACGGAGCCATCTTAGGGTTCCATCTTCTGGTCTGGTGTCCGAAATGAACACCGGCTTCAAGTAACTGTTTCATAGAAACTACTGACATTATAATACCTCCGGTTTCGTTTCTTCCATCGTGCGTCTTTGCCTTCAACCTTCCTTCTTTTATAAAAGAAGGCACCGCGGCATCCTCACGATGTGCAAAATATAAAATATTGCGGCATAAAGCCTGCGTGTGGAAACACGCTCATATATTATATTGTAAAGAGTTCTTGATTGCAAGGTTTTTTTCAATTATAATAGTCATGTCTTTTTTTGAGGGAACCTCCCTCAATCACTACGTTTTTTATATTTAATTTAAGGAGCTGTTTTAATGGAAAAGTATTTCAAACTTAAGGAAAACGGCACGGATGTCCGCACCGAGGTCATCGCCGGCGTTACCACCTTTCTGTCGATGGTGTACATCCTGGCGGTTAACCCGAACATCCTGTCCGCAGCCGGAATGGATTCCGCGGCGGTATTCACCGCTACCGCTGTTTCTGCGTTCTTCGGCACACTGTTCATGGCATTCTTTGCCAACTACCCGGTTGCTTTGGCTTCCGGAATGGGTCTGAACGCATACTTTGCATTCTCCGTGTGCATCCCGATGGCAAAGGCGGGAATCAACGACCCATGGAAAATCGCACTTACCGCAGTACTGGTAGAAGGTATCATCTTCGTCCTGCTGTCCCTCACCAATTTCCGGGAAAAGCTGGTTAACGATGTTCCGTCCAACCTGAAGTACGGCATCACCGCCGGAATCGGTCTCTTCATTACCATCGTAGGTCTCAAGGGTGCCGGCGTCGTAATCGGAAGCGAATCCACCCTGGTGGATCTGGGTTCCGTATCCACCCCGCAGTTCGTTCTGGCGATGATTGGCTTCGTCATCATCTGCGTACTGGTTCACTACAACGTTCCGGGCGCCGTGCTCTGGGGCATCCTTCTCACTTGGATTATGGGCATCATCGCTCAGCTCACCGGTTGGTACCACGTTGACCCGGCGAAAGAGGTATACTCTCTGATTCCGAGCCTCTCCGGCGCATCCTTCATCCCGAAGGCACCGACCATGTTCGCCTTTGATTTCGCATGGGTGGGCAAGAACATCGTGGAGTTCGCGGTAATCGTCTTCTCCTTCCTGTTCGTTGACCTGTTCGATACCGTTGGAACCCTGATCGGCGTAGCTTCCAAGGGCGGCCTGCTGGACGAGAACGGAAACCTGCCTCGTGCGAAAGGTGCTCTGCTCTCCGATGCATTCGGTACCATCCTGGGTGCTTGCTTCGGTACTTCTACCGTAACCAGTTACGTAGAGTCCACCGCAGGTGTTGCTGCCGGCGGAAGAACCGGTCTCACCGCAGTGGTTACCGGCGTGCTGTTCCTGATTTCCCTGTTCTTCTCGCCGATTTTCCTGGCGATTCCGGGATTCGCTACCACTCCGGCGCTGGTATACGTTGGTCTTCTGATGCTGACTTCGGTTAAAAACATGGACTTCGAGTCCGACATTGCCGACACGGCCGGCGGTTTCATGGCCATCATCATGATGCCGTTCACCTATTCCATCGCAAACGGAATCATGTTCGGAATGATCACTTGGGTTCTCCTCAAGGTCATCACCAAGAAGGCAAAGGACGTCGCTCCGGTTATGTGGGTTGCATTCTTCCTGTTTGCACTGCGTCTGGGAACGCTGGCATACGGAATCGGCTTCCATTAAGAGCCGCCCGGGTTTCCGGGATGGTTAATTTAGATAGTAACGCCCCTGCCGCTTCATCCGAAGCGGCAGGGGCGTTTCGTTTGGTAAAAAAGATAGTCTTCCAGGCTGTCCGGTTTGCCTAAACGCCTTCTTCCATTGCCTTGCTTTCTACAACCTGTCTTACCATTTTTACATATACTTTCTTGACTGGTTCACGTACTATATGTGGTACCGTATTTGATGTCAATCATTGTATATGATAATTCTCAGATATAGTACCGCCCTATTGGTAAACCAATAGGGCGGGGTACATCTATAAAATGTACCCTTGTATGTTAGCAATGATTTGTTTTATATCTACGTGCGATTTGAAATTAAATTTTAGATGAGCTCCACTTTTCATAGTTAGCATTAATTCGCTATCGATATCCAGAACGCCTGCAGTTTGGATTCCAAAAGTGATAACTTTTGAATACGGATAAGAAAAATACGCCACCTTTTTGCCTGTCAGTCCTTGAACATTAACAACAAAAGCTCTTTTGTTTGTAAAGATTACTTGATCTCTTATCGTACGAAAACATTGAATGATTTCTTCACCATCAACCATAAAATCTATTACTTCTGAACGGATTTGATTAACGTCTAATTCCTGTAGACTAAATAAATTTACATCTTCTGTTATGCTTGTGCTAATACCTGCCATACGAACAATCTCCTTTTACATAACCTATTATAGATTCTCTTTCTATTGTATTTAATCTTTTACTTTTAGTCAAGGACTGTATCTGGTAATCCAAAACCCATACTTCTCGCCTCCCTTCACATACATCTTGTATATCTTGTACGAACTTCATAGCAACTTTAATTTGAAATTGAAGTCACAATTTTAATTCCTTCAAGCATTTCATTCTAACTACAATTGATTTCTGTATGCAGGCAAGTACTATACTTCCATATGTGAAGTTGGTGTGAAGTGTTATGCAGAACCGCCTCCTAAGGGGTAATCTGCACAACATTTTTCCATAGCTTTCGGAACAGATCCGGCAGAATGAATGAGCTCGTGTGAAAAGTTATGCAGATGAGGGGTTTTTGGCGGAATCTGCACAACCGTTCTTCTCTAATCTGCGAATGGCACCGCCGGAAACCCCAGCCGGGGCGAATTTGTTTTTGGGAGAATTGGAATTTCGAAAGAAATGTTGTGCAAAACCCATCGATAGCCCCCGAAATGCACAACACTTCACGTCAACTTCACACACGCCGCGAATTAAAAAAGGAGATTCCGAAGAACCTCCCTTTACCGTCTATTCCTCTGCCAGCCAGATGGCGGCTTTTACCTCTTTGTGCCAGCCCTTTAGGAGAGTCGCCCGCTTCGCCTCGTCCATCTCCGGGCGGAATACGCGTTCCACTTCCTTGTTCTCGATGATGTCGTCGGTGGAATCGTAGTAACCCACCGCCAGGCCCGCCAGGTACGCCGCACCCAGAGACGTGGACTCGATGGATTTGCACCGAACAATTTCTGTGTCGGACACGTCCGCTGTAAAGATATTTGAGATTGCGAGTAAAATCAATCAGAGATTGCTTACATCTGGTCGTGATTTAACATCGCATCGTTTCTTGAAAGCAGATACACGCAGTACTGGTTCATGCTGATGCCTTCCCTTTTGGAATTCTCTGCCAATGATCTGTGCAGACTTTTTGGAATTCTCAATTTGAACTGTCCCGAATAGTCCTCCAGGCTGTCGGGTTCGTGAATCTCAATACCTTCTTCCAACGCCGCTTCAAGCCAAGCACGCTTTGCATCCAATGCATTCTCTATTGTGCTTGCTACGGTTTCCCCACAAGTAATGCATCCCGGCAAATCCGGATAGGATGCGACAAACCCGCCTTCTTCTTTATCCTCTACAATTTCCATACGATAAGACATCGCCATGTATTCATTCAGTGTCTTCATTTTCCATCGCCTCACTTTCTACAATCCGGCGTACCATTTCTACATATATTCTCTTGATGGGTTCATGTTTCGGTATCGTAATCGGCCTGCAGCCTTGTTTTCTAAATGTATAATGGCTGCTTCCGCCTCTGGGCGCATGCATCTCATATCCATAGCTTTCCAATACCTTTCGTAGCTCAGCAAACCGGAGGTCTTTTGATAGATTACGTATGCGCAATATCAGTTTATCCCATTTTGTCATGTATAATCCCTCCTGGTCATATTATACGTGGTATCGTATTTGGTGTCAATAATGTTTGCTTTACTTTTCATGTATCATGGTAAATCTCGAGAGTAATAAAAAATCGAGCAGCGTATTTGCTGCCCGACAAAAGCTACTTTATCAAATTTATTTCAGCGTATAGTGGAACCAGATGAAATCTCCGATTTTTTATTCTTCATGCTTCTAAATATTGGATTCTAATTTTAATCAATCAATACATGCAAGTATGAATTATACCTTCGAATGTGAAGTTGGAAATCAAAAAAGGAGATTCCGAAGAACCTCCCTTTACACCCTATTCCTCTGCCAGCCAGATGGCGGCTTTTACCGCTTTGTGCCAGCCCTTTAGGAGAGCCGCCCGCTTCGCCTCGTCCATCTCCGGGCGGAATACGCGGTCCACTTCCTTATTCTCGATGATGTCATCGGTGGAATCGTAGTAACCCACCGCCAAGCCCGCCAGGTACGCCGCACCCAGGGACGTGGACTCGATGGATTTGCACCGAACGATTTCCGTATCGGACACGTCCGCCTGGAACTGCATCAGGAAATTGTTCCGGCAGGCACCGCCGTCGACTTTAAGGGCCACGATACGCTGCCCTAGATCCTCTGCCATGGCAGACAGCAAATCCTCGTTCTGATATGCCAGGGATTCCAGCGTCGCGCGGACAATCTGGTTCCGATCCGTGCCTCGGGTAATCCCGAAAATCGCCCCCCGAGCATCCGGTTCCCAGTACGGAGCACCGATTCCCGTAAAGGCCGGCACCATGTACACGCCTTCGCCGGCGCCGGCTTTCAAAGCCATTCGCTCCGACTCCGGCGATTCCGACATGAACTTCATCTCATCCCGCAGCCACTGAATGGCGGCGCCGCACACGAAAGCGGAACCTTCCAAAGCGTAGCTTACTTTGCCGTCCAGCCCCCAAGCGATGGTGGTAAGCAGTCCGGAATCGCTGAACACCGGACGATCGCCGGTATTTAGAAGAAGGAAGCTGCCGGTGCCGTAGGTGCACTTCGCCTCGCCCACTTCAAAACAGGTCTCCCCGAACAGGGCCGCCTGCTGGTCTCCCGCAGAACCGGTGATGGGAATCGGACCGCCGAAGAGTTCCGAAATGGTCTCCCCGTAATGGCCGGAACACTCCACCGGTTTCGGCAGCATACACTTCGGAATGTCCAGCAGCGCCAGGATTTCATCGTCCCAATCCAGCGTATGAATATTGAACAGCATGGTGCGGGCCGCATTGGAATAGTCCGTCACGTGCACCTCGCCGCCGGTCATTTTCCAGATCAGCCAACTCTCGATGGTTCCGAAGAGCAGTTCCCCCCGCTCCGCCCGCTCCCGAGCGCCATCCACGTGGTCCAGAATCCACTTAATCTTCGTCCCGCTGAAATAGGCATCGATGATCAGGCCGGTTTTGCGGCGAATCATCTCCTCGTGTCCCTGTTTCTTCAGCGCCTCCGCATAATCCGAGGTTCGCCGGCACTGCCACACGATGGCGTTGTAAATCGGCTTACCGGTGACCTTGTCCCACACCACCGTGGTCTCCCGCTGGTTGGTAATTCCCAAAGCCACAATATCCCGATAATTCAGATTGTGCTTCAGCATCGCCTCCTGGGCTACCGAAATCTGCGTTGCCCAGATCTCCGTGGCATCGTGCTCCACCCAGCCCTCTTTCGGAAAATACTGGGGAAACTCCCGCTGCGCCGAACTGATGGTGTTGCCCTGCTTATCGTAAATCACGCAACGGGCACTGGTCGTCCCCTCGTCCATCGCCATGATGTATTTCTTCATCTTTCACCTCACACTTTCCCGGAACCCGCCGTCACACGAACAGCGCCATGATTCCGTTGCTGATATCGATTCCCCGTTCCGTCAGTCTCAATCCCTCGTCGGTCATCTCCAGAAACCCACCGGCCTCGTACTCCCTCGCTTCCGGCAGCGCCTCTCGAAAGTATTCCCAGAAAGCCTCCTCGCTTCCCAGAACGTCCCGGTATCGAACGCCCTCTTCCCGCCGCAATCCGGTAAAAACAGCCTCCGATATATCGTCCCCTTCCGAGTTTTCGTGCACTTCCATAAAAGCAAGTTCGCCCCGGTCCAACATTTCCGAGTAGGCCTTCAAATCCGTCTCGTTCACCATCCGCCGGTGTCCCGTATAAGAAGAAGCCCCCAGGCCCAGACCCACGTACTCCGCCATGTTCCAGTACTTGGAGTTGTGCCGGGACTCATAGCCCGGCCGAGCAAAATTGGAAATCTCGTAATGTCGGTAGCCCTTCTCCCGAAGAACCTGAATCCCCCGGTGATACATCTCCCGATCCGTTTCGTCCGGCACTTCCCGAAGTTTTCCCGCTTCGAAATCCCGGAAAAAGGATGTTCCCTCCTCCAGCTGCAGGCTGTAGAAGGAAATGTGTTCCGGTTCCAGAGCGGCGATGGCTTCCAGATCCTCCATGGCATCGGAGACATCGGTTCCCGGTATGGCAAAAATAAGATCCAAGTTGATGTTATGAAATCCGGCTTCCCGGGCCATTTTCACATCCCGGCGAACCTCTTCCGCCGTATGGATTCGCCCCAAATACCGGAGCCGCCGGTCATCCATGCTCTGAACGCCCATGGACAGCCGATTGATTCCTGCGTTCCCATATCCTGCCAGACTTTCTTCCGTTAAGGTTCCCGGATTGGCTTCCAGGGTCACTTCCGCACCCTCTGTAATCCGAAAGGCTTTTCGAACTTCTTCCAGAATATGTCCGATCTGTTCCGGCGTCAGGAGGGACGGCGTCCCTCCGCCAAAATAGATGGTATCCGCCTCCGGAACCTCTCGGCTCCGAAGACGGATTTCTTCTATCAGATGATTCACATACTCCTGCCGAACCTCAAGCCCTGCCGGGCCGGACAGGAATGCACAGTAGTTGCATTTTTTTACGCAGAAGGGAATGTGGATGTAAATTCCCGCCTTATTCGGTGTCGTCAAACTTGAGCACCTCCGTAAACGCTTCCTGCGGCACTTCCACGGTACCGAACTGGCGCATCCGCTTCTTTCCTTCTTTCTGCTTCTCCAGCAGCTTCTTCTTCCGGGAGATATCGCCGCCGTAGCACTTGGCGATAACGTCCTTCCGGTAGGCGCGCACCGTCTCTCGGGCGATGATTTTGCGGCCCACGGCAGCCTGAATCGGCACCTCGAACTGGTGCATCGGAATGATTTTCTTCAACTTTGCGCAGATGTTCCGGCCCTTAGCGTAAGCTTCCTCTTCCGGCACGATGGAGCTGAAGGCATCGATGACTTCCTTGTTCAGGAGGATGTCCAGCTTCACCAGCTTCGCCGGGCGGTATTCCTGGAATTCGTAATCCAGGGAGGCGTAGCCCCGGGTACGGGATTTCAGTGCGTCGAAGAAGTCGTAGATGACTTCGTTCAGCGGAATATCGTAGGTAAGGAGCACGCGGGTCTCCGTCAGGTATTCCATGTGGGTCATGTTGCCCCGGCGACTCTGGCACAGGGTCATGATGCTGCCCACGTAATCCTTCGGCGTCATGATTTCTGCTTTTACGATTGGCTCCTCGATGCGGCTGATCTCCGCCGGATCCGGCAGGTTGGTCGGATTCTGAATCATCCGTTCCGTGCCGTCGGCCATGATGACCTTGTAGATTACGCTTGGCAAGGTGGTGATGACGTCCAGGCCGAATTCCCGTTCCAGCCGCTCCACGATGACATCCATGTGCAGGAGGCCCAGGAAACCGCAGCGGTAGCCGAAGCCCAGGGCGGCGGAGTTCTCCGGTTCAAACTGGAACGCCGCATCGTTTACCTGGAGTTTCTCCAGAGCATCTTTGATATTCTCGTATTTCTCGCCTTCTGCCGGGTACACGCCGCAGTACACCATGGACTGGGCTTTCTTGTATCCCTTCAGCGGCTTGTCCGTCGGCTTGTCGGTGTGGGTGATGGTATCGCCCACCCGGGCGTCCGCCACCCGCTTGATGCTGGCGCACACGTATCCTACTTCACCGGCCTTCAGCTCTTTGGACGGAACCATGCCCGGAATGCAGTAGCCTACTTCCGTTACCTCGTAGCTCTTGCCGGTATTCATGAGCTGAATGAAATCTCCTTTTTTTACCGCGCCGTCGAAAATGCGGGTGTAGATAACCACGCCCTTGTAGCTGTCGTAATAGGAGTCGAAGATGAGGCCCTTCAGGCGGCCTTCCGGATCTCCCTTTGGCGGCGGAATTACCTGAACCAGCTTCTCCAGCATGTCGTCGATTCCCATGCCGGTCTTTGCCGAAATCAGCGGCGCATCCTCCGCGTCGATTCCGATAATATCTTCGATTTCTTCCTTGGCTTCATCCGGGCGGGCGCTGTCCAAATCCATTTTGTTCAGCACCGGCAGAATCTCCAGGTCCTCGTCCAGGGCCAGGTAGACATTTCCCAAAGTCTGCGCTTCCACGCCCTGGGTGGCATCCACCACCAGCACGGCGCCGTCGCAGGCAGCCAAAGAGCGGGACACCTCGTAGTTAAAGTCCACGTGTCCCGGTGTGTCGATCAGGTTCAGGATGTACTCTTCTCCATCCCCGGCCTTGTAGTGGAGGCGGGTGGTCTGCAGTTTGATGGTGATTCCCCGCTCCCGTTCAATATCCATGTTGTCCAGATACTGTTCCTTCATATCTCGGGACTGCACCAGCCCCGTCTTCTCAATCAGTCGGTCCGCCAAAGTGGACTTGCCATGGTCGATATGAGCAATAATACTGAAATTTCTTATATTCTTCAGATAATCCATTTTTCCTCCGATAACGTCTATATTTATTCATATTATATTATACGCAATTTGCCCCGAAAATGATACAAAAAAATATTTCCCCGGATTGCAAAAAATCCTTGAAACTTCGCCATTCCTAATATATAATGAGCGTTGCGAATTAATACTATTTTAGAGAAAAGTGGGGTAAACAAAATGGCAAACATTAAATCCGCAAAGAAAAGAATTAGAGTTATCGACAAGAAGACTGCTCGCAACGCTCGTATCAAGGGTCACATGAAGCAGGCTGAAAAGAACTACCTGAAGGCTCTCGCTGCAGGTAACGTTGATGACGCAACCAAGGCATTTGTTGTTCTGGAGAAAGAGCTGATGCAGGCTGCTTCCAAGAACACAATCCACAAGAAGACCGCTTCCAGAAAAGTCAGCAGAATGGCTGCAAGACTGAACGCTCTGAAAGCACAGAACTAATTCTCACCCGTCCCCACATTGCGTACCAGTTAAGTGCGCCGGAACGATGGACTTGTCTCACCATCGTTCCATTTTTTATTGCCTTTTTTCGGCGGGGCCGGGCGGCGGGCCCGCAGTGTGGTGGGCGCGCGGGGTGCCGGGGGCGCGGACTTGGTGCACGAATCCCCGCAAACCCTTGTTCTT
>ERZ1034969.1015-NODE-1015-length-12809-cov-207.541948_pt1 | contig 12809 bp, 14 predicted proteins | sample MGYA00520624_ERZ1034969 | MGnify/ENA primary metagenome ERZ1034969 (study PRJEB33766, sample SAMN09781776) | gut metagenome | biome: gut microbiome | host: Homo sapiens | place: Madagascar | study: EMG produced TPA metagenomics assembly of the PRJNA485056 data...
GCGGTATCCTCGCCCAGATAGCTCAGTGAACCGCCGCAGTTCGGGCAGCACGGCGCCGCAGGCAACAGTCGCTTTTCGTCACGGGGTAGTGATTCAGGGAACGGCTTACGGGTGCGGGTCTGACGCAACGGACGCTGTACTGCCGGGTCATACACCCTACCAGTCAGCGTATCGCTCTCTTTCTGAAGCCGGTTCAGATCGGCTTCCATTTGTGCGATACGGCGGGAGACTTTTTCGGAACGACTGCCGAAGTTCATCCGGCGGAGTTTATCCAGCTGCGCCTGCAGATGGTCTATTTCGCGCTCCCGGTTGCTCAGCTTTTCCTGCAGGGCGTGGATCAGCGCTTCCTGTTCGGCCAGGCGCTGTTTCAGCAGGAAGATGTCGTCAGAAGAGATGTCGTTCATAAGCCCGTATTTTACCGGGCTTATTCTGTGACAACTAGGATAAAGAGATTTACAGCATGGTCAGGGAGGTCAGCAGCCGCTTAGGCTGTCGCCAGTCGATACCTTCCAGCAGCATCGCCAGCTGCGCCTGTGTAAGGAACACTTTGCCATCACGGGCTGACGGCCAGGCGAAGCGCCCACGCTCCAGCCGTTTGGTCAGGAGGCACAGTCCGTCACCGGTGGACCACAGCAGTTTAACCTGACTGCCGCTGCGGCCCCGGAAAATGAAAACATGGCCGGACATGGGATCGTCTTTCAGCGCCGTCTGTACTTTCGCAGCCAGGCCGTTGAAGCCATTTCTCATATCGGTGATACCGGCAACCAGCCAAATTTTGGTCCCGGAAGGTAACGGGATCATCGCTTCAGTTCCTGTATCAGCAGAGTCAGGAGCTTTTCGCTGACATTGCCATTGAAGCGGAGCGTCCCGTGCCGGAACGTTACCTCACAGCTGATACTGAGGGTTTCCGGGGCCTCTGCGAGCGATTCTGGCTGTTCGGCAGCTGCATCGAGAGTCACAGGAAGTAGCTGGGGGCTCTCTGAAGAAGGTAATAGCAGCTTTCCCTCGCGCCATTGTTGTCGCCATTTGAACAACAGATTGGCGTTAATGCCATTTTCAAGAGCAAGTTTTGAGATGGATATCCCGGGTTCACAGGAGGCAGCAACGAGCTGCTGTTTAAATTCGGGAGGATAATTAGGGCAGCCTTTTCGCCTGCCGGGAGTCACATTTTTCTGCATATCTGACACTTTGGTTCCCACTACTTATTTGGTGGACACCACTTTGTCTAATTCGTCAGATTCTGACCAGACGGTTCAGGCTGTACGCTTACTGTGAAACAAATAACCCTGCGATATATTACTGCAGGGTATTTTTGTTTAGTTGCAGAAGATATATAAATATCTTAATTACTGAATATGTGTAATTATCGCTCAGGAGCAGTGTCGTCAGAAGTTATAAGTCACACCAAACATGATGTCGTGACTTTTAACGTCAACTTCTGATTTATATTTATCCTCTTCTGCATCCTTGTAAGACAGGGAGGATTTACCAGCATCCAGATAGCGATAGCTGAGGTCAAGAGCGATATCCGGGGTTACGTCATAGCGAACACCGGCCCCAATGCTCCATGCGAAATTGTTATCATATCCCGAGTAATGTAACTCAGAAATATCACTTATCTCGCCAGATTCATTCCAGGAGGTATCAGTATATGTCGCCTTATGATGTACTCGTGCATAACCTAGGCCAACAGATACCCATGGAGTGAATGCACTGCTGTTTCTGAAATCATAATACGTGTTCACCATCAGGGTATTCACACTGAGCCTGTTTTGTGTGTCTTCCCTACCACCATCCCCCATCGGAGAATGCCATGTATCCAGTGTATAACGGGAGTCTGCAGCTCCACGTCCATAGAATTCCACTTCCGTGCGTACTGGAACATTGTAATGTTGATAAAAATCATAGCCCACCGCAAGGCCGGCACCAAATACAGTATCGTTTTTATCACCGCCCTTATACTTATAAACATCATCCCCAAAGTCCTGACGGAAGCGTTGGTCAGTCTGAGTCACAACCGAAGCACCAGCTTTACCGGTCACATAAAAGCCTGTTTTACCCCTATCAGCCAGAGCCTGGGCTGAAAATACGCCCGCCATAGCAAGCGCTGAAACAACAATAACCTTTTTCATTTCAATCATCTCCGTTGGTTCTTACCCGCACGATAAAGAAGGTTGCTTATTTTAAAACCATGCAAAAGGCAGGGTAAAAGGAGAAAATTCGATCGAATCGATCGACAAAATCGATCATACATGATGAAGATTTCTTATCGAATCCATAAAAATAGTGACAGCTAACCGGCGTTGCAGGAACAGTCAGAAATGGGCATTTGGGAAAGAGCCATAGCACTACGTCGTCGCTGACATAGAGGAACTGTGCTTTGTTGATAAGATCCTTTATACGGCAACCAATCCACTGGACAAAAGATGAACTACGTAATCACCGGGTTCTCACTGACGAAATACAGAAGTTAATGACACAACTGTGCCATGTACCTTGTACAACAGCGGTGGAAAGCTCTCAGAACAATGGAATTGCAGAAAGGTGTTAAAACGATGAAAGCCTTCATACCCAAATCGAATGTAAGAACGGCAGTAAAGACTGAATTGCGTAACCTTGCAGTAGCTCGAGTATTACACTGCATAGTGTGCAGGGTTATCTCCCATCGAGAAAATATCGGCGCCAGCGAATAACGTCACCTTAGATGTAGCAGTTGCCAAATAGTGACTCAAGGGCGGGCTTACCGCATACACTGACACTTAGCGGATCGACAGAATATTATTAGCAGATCATCCCTGAACGCTACGTAATTATCGTAATAAAGGCTTTTTCTGGCTACCAGGAAGACCTGACATGGCTCTGCTCTGGAACCAGGCCGCAGGAAGCATCAATCTGGAGTTTATCAGCTACTGGAGTTCCGGTGTATTGGCAGCCCCTGATAATCACCTGACCCACGAAGAGCGCTCTGCTTTGCAGAAACTCTGGGGCGGTTTGGAGACAGGAGATGCCATTTAACGATTATAGGACGTTCTGATGAAGTCCATGATTTTACCTCCGCCTTAATTAACTTTTTTCTTTCTGAAGAATAAATTGTCTGGTGGCAATCAGGTGGCATTTTCCCGGATTCCTGGCCCGCTAATATATCCCGGCTGAACTGACGATTAACGCGATATTGCAAATATGGCATCTGAATCGATCATGATTTGGCGGCATCCATCTCCGTTCACAGTTTGGCATGCTTCCGATCATTGATTGGCATCCAGCCAGTCACTCCGGGAATTAACTCTTTTCACCGCAGTCTCCATTGCCGTGTTTAAACCAATGGAGACGTCAATGTCCAAAAAGAGAATATCCAGGAGCACTATGGATACCTGTTTTAAGATCCTTCAGCTCAAGTTCGACCAGAAGCTGGCTAACCGTTGTATCGGACTTGCAAAACACCAATGGGGATTGATCTCTATTTTGCGACACAGACGCATTATCAATACATCGATGGTGCGATCAAATACCTCAGTGGTCTCACCGTGGATCAAATCCAGCAATTGCTCACAGATTAAGACTCGTCGGGAGTTTTGAGCCAACGCCAGCAGTAACCCATATTCACCTTGAGTGAAATCTACAGGCTGTTGATGAGCATCAACCAGCACGTAACGGTCCGGGATTAAGTGTCCAGCCGTTAAAAAAACCACTCTACTACCCTGCTCGACCTAAGCCTCGGCGTTCAGCCGCCTGAACGGGTATGGCAAGGGTGAAAAGAAACAGCATCCCCAAAGTACCGACCAGACGACAGGATGATGCTGGAACAGAAAGCATACGCACCTCCCTTAGAATTAGACAGTGCGTACAGGATACGTAAGACAGGGTGACGGGGCGGCGATAAACCCCGAACACATGGCAGAGTGTGACCACCGGATAATGCGCTCTGAGTTTCCCGATTATCGGGAACTATTCAGGAAGTCTGATATCAAGAGCGCGGTAGCCTTTTTTAATATCGTATTTTGTTCCTCCAGACGACGCACCTGCTTTTCCAGCTCACGAATACGTTGCTGCTCTGATGTGAGTGGTGCTGCAGCAGAAGGCGTGATCTCCTGACGTTCCCGTCTGAGCTGACGTACCCATGCCTCCAGAGTAGAGAAACCAACATTCATAGCTTCAGTAGCTTCCCGGTATGAGTAACCGTTATCAACGATAAGTTGGGCGCATTCCAGTTTAAACTCAGGAGAGAAGGTACGCTTTGTTTTCTTGTTGTTTTATGTTGTGGTGAATATCACCTTTAATCAGGTGGCCAAATTTACTGTGCCACTACAACCACTACACATAGATGCTAGTATATTCTTTTTAACATCATTGACACATTCCTGGTATGTCGAAAAAAAACAGAGGTTTCTTTTACAATATATCCACAATCATAACATTGATACCATTTCCAGCCTTTTTCCTGAATATAGGAAATATGTAGAAAAAGTGGCAAGACCGATTCGTCTGAGTATCCCTGTTTTTTAGCATTTTCAATGCATAACAATTGCGAATTATATGCGTTATCTGATTGAGACAAAAGATATCCATTTTTCTCATGACAATACCATCTCCATTTATTGTCATCAGTCTTATAAAATTTCCATATTAATCTCTGATTTCCAGATATCTTATAAATCATAATATACTCCACTCCCCAGGGAGACGGCCCTGGGGAAGGTAATCAGTGTTCTTTTATATATGCGGCTCTGTGACGTTCAAGTTCAATTGCACCACGATGTGATAACCAGCAGAAAATGATGCAACAAATAATACCGCAGCCAAGAAGATAAAATCCGCCATGCCAGCCAATATGATCGACCATAATACCAAACAGGCTGGTGCCCAGAGACGCACCGAAGATATAGCTCATAAAACCGCGTAAGCCTACTGCAGAACCAACAGCAAAGCTGGGAACGATCTCCATAGTCTGAACGGAAGCCAGAAATTGTGGAACGTAAATCAGGCAACCAACAATGGCAGCAAAAATTGTCACCATAAACAGCGATTCACTTTTCCAGTAGCCAATCAGGCAAATGAAAATCAGCGCCATACAAATCATCGCCAATGGCATACGACGCCCTTTAAACAGTTTGTCTGACAACCAACCGGCAAGTAGCGTGGAAGGGATTGCGGCCCATTCAAAAAATAAAAACGCGACGCTCATTTGTTCTTTAGAAAAATGTTTCACCGTCAGCAGGTAAATAGGCAACCAGCTAATCATCCCGAAGCGCACCATGTATACAAATACGTCAACCAGTGAGACATACCAGGCATTTTTGTTGCGTAATACATAAGTGCAGAAAATCTGAAAGGCGCTCATGTTTTCTGGTGCTTTTACCGTCTGTCGGGTATTCAGGACGACTTTTTCTTCCGGCATCATCTCTTCCAGAGAGGGTAGACCTTCCTGACGTGGGGAACCTTTACCGAGAATCAGCACAATTACCGCAAAAACGATAGCCACGCAGGCCGGAACGATATAGCTCGCACCTTGCCAGTGCTCGCTGCCGAGTAGGGCAAAAGCGGCACCAACAATAGGGGCAACAATACCACCACCGACGTTATGAGAGATATTCCAGAAAGCACCAACCCGACCACGCTCCCGGCGAGGGAACCAGTTAGCAATAGTGATGAAAGAAGGACCAACGCCCATTCCCTGGAAAAGACCATTCAGAACAACCAATGCCGCAAAAATCCAGAATGCAGTGCTGAATCCCAGGCCAACGTTAACGATGGCACATAACACCAGCCCACACGCCATAAAGACTTTCGGACTGGCTTTATCGGCAAGGCTACTCATCACTCCTTTGCTGATACCATAGGCGATAAGCATACAGCTACTCAGTACGCCAATTTGTGTGGCGCTGAGATCTAATTGCTCTTTAAGATAAGGCGTCGATAAAGTGAAATTATTACGCACGATATAGTATGCAAGATACCCCAGAAATACGCTAAGTAACGCCTGCATACGATAGCGACGATATGTCACCTGAATTTTCTCCACCGGAACACTATCCGCCGATTGCCCCGTTTTAAATATTGATAACATGTCTTCACCTGTATTTTATATTGATATGAACATCAGGAGTATTCTGACAATGAGAGTCATATAATTGAGATGAAACATCAAACTGAAAAAATGTGTCACAATTGACACAAAATAATAAAATCAAAGCCTGTTTTTGACCTATTTTATTGATGCATAGACAAGGTAGATTTATGCTTTATCTGGTTTGTTGTTAGCATGTGCGGATATTAACAAATCTCATGCTGATTATCGGGTAATCTCTGATTAATATATTAACGGTCTCTTTGAGCAGACGTGTTATCAGACGAAGTGTCTGAAACGGGTAATTTTTGTCTCAATGCGATTTTTGCGGTGTATTAATATTTATGACCTGGATCACAAACCGATTTTTTAGTTGGTGCGAAATCGGCATCAAAACCATGATTCTTTTACTGTTGTTGATGGACGCCGGGGCCGTCAGGGCTCAACGAAATGAACTGGTGATGGCCACCACATTCTCACCCGGAGCTACCGCGTGGATAATACAGCGCTGGCAAACAGAGCCTGAGTCGGTAATGATCCGTACGCTTAACCGCACCAGTGCCTCACTGGAACAGTTGCTTGATACGGCCAACGTAGAAAACGTCGATCTTATCCTGACTTCATCACCAATGCTGCTCCAGCACCTTCAGGAGCACCAGAAACTGGCCCCGTTTGATGATGCACCCGCAGAAAGCCAAAACCTGGTGCCGGAGTCGATCCGTGCAACCTCCGTTGCAGTAGCAATATCAGGTTTTGGTCTGCTCATTAATCGTCCGGCGCTTTCTGTAAAACACCTTCCTGCCCCTGCTGACTGGGACGATCTTGCTTTGCCGATCTATCAGGACGCTTTATTGATGAGTAGTCCGTCGCGTTCAGATACTAACCATTTAATGGTTGAGTCATTACTACAGCAAAAAGGCTGGGTGAAAGGATGGGAAACGTTGCTGACAAGTGCAGGAAACCTGGTGACAATCTCCTCCCGCAGTTTTGGCGTAGCCGATAAAATAAAAAGCGGACTCGGCGTTGCCGGCCCCGTTATCGATAACTATGCTAATTTACTGTTAAATGACCCCCATCTCTCTTTTACCTATTTCCCCCGGTCTGCGGTATCCCCCACCTACGTTGCAATTCTCAGGAAAAGCCCACACGCCGATGCAGCCCGTCGCTTTATTCACTACCTGTTAAGTCCGAAAGGACAGCGTATTCTGGCCGATGCCAATACAGGAAAATATCCGGTGACACCACTTGCCGCAGACAATCCGCGGGCAACGCAACAACAGCTCCTGATGAATCAACCCCCGCTGAATTATCACCTTATCCTGAAACGTCAGCGTCTGGTGCAGCGCTTGTTTGATACGGCAATTAGCTTTCGGTTAGCACAGCTAAAAGATGCCTGGCGAGCGCTGCACAGTACCGAGGCACGTCTGAAGAAACCATTACCAGAAATACGTGCACTGTTAACACAAGTGCCCGTTGCAGCGGCCAGTAGTGAAGATCCCGTCTGGCTGGCACAGTTCGATAACAAAAGCTTTGCCGAGCAGCAAATGATGGAATGGCAACTCTGGTTTCTGAATAACCAGCGCCTGGCGATAAAAAAACTGGAAGAGCTGAAATGAAAAACATAACGCTGTGGCAGCGTTTAAGACAGGTCAGTATCAGTACCAGCTTACGTTGCGCATTTCTGATGGGGGCACTTCTGACCCTGATTGTCAGTAGTGTCAGTCTGTATTCATGGCATGAACAAAGCTCACAAATTCGTTACTCGCTGGATGAGTATTTTCCCCGTATTCACTCTGCTTTCCTTATTGAAGGGAACCTGAATCTGGTGGTAGACCAACTAAATGAATTTTTGCAGGCTCCCAACACCACGGTGCGATTGCAACTTCGTACCCAGATTATTCAGCATCTCGACACCATAGAACGGCTTAGTCGGGGACTGTCATCCCGGGAACGCCAACAACTGACGGTCATTTTGCAGGACAGTCGATCACTGTTATCCGAGTTGGATCGTGCGCTTTACAACATGTTTTTACTACGGGAAAAGGTGAGTGAGCTATCAGCGCGGATTGACTGGTTACACGATGATTTTACTACCGAGCTTAATTCTTTAGTGCAGGATTTCACCTGGCAGCAGGGAACGCTGCTGGATCAAATCGCCTCCCGACTGGGCGATACGGCGCAATACCTGAAGCGATCTCGTGAAGTGCAAAATGAACTGCAGCAGGTTTATACCCTGGCACGCATTGAAAATCAGATTGTTGACGATCTGCGTGACAGACTCAATGAGCTCAAATCAGGACGTGATGACGACATACAGGTGGAAACTCATATCCGTTATTTTGAAAATCTGAAAAAAACGGCAGATGAAAATATACGTATGCTGGATGACTGGCCTGGCACCATTACCCTGAGGCAGACCATCGATGAATTGCTGGATATGGGAATCGTAAAAAACAAAATGCCGGCTACGATGCGTGAATATGTCGCCGCCCAAAAAGCCTTAGTGGATGCCAGTCGCACCAGGGAAGCGACACTGGGTCGCTTCAGAACGTTACTGGAAGCGCAGCTTGGCAGTACTCATCAACAAATGCAGATGTTTAATCAACGAATGGAACAAATTGTTCGCGTTAGCGGAGGGTTGATCCTGGTGGCGACAGCACTGGCGTTACTGCTGGCATGGGTATTCAACCATTATTTTATCCGCTCACGGTTGGTGAAACGCTTTACCCTACTGAATCAGGCCGTTGTGCAAATTGGTCTGGGAGGCACGGAAACGGCTATTCCTGTTTATGGGAATGATGAACTGGGGAGAATTGCAGGATTATTACGCCATACTCTCGGGCAGCTCAATGTGCAAAAACAGCAACTTGAACAAGAAATTACCGATCGAAAGGTGATAGAAACCGATCTGCGAGCCACCCAGGACGAACTGATTCAGACAGCGAAGCTGGCGGTAGTCGGGCAAACGATGACCACGCTGGCCCACGAGATCAATCAGCCGCTAAATGCGCTGTCGATGTATCTGTTTACAGCCCGCAGGGCCATTGAACAGACCCAGACAGAACAGGCCAGCATGATGCTTGGTAAAGCCGAAGGAGTGATTGGTCGCATTGACGCCATTATCCGTTCACTACGGCAGTTTACCCGGCGCGCCGAACTGGAAATATCACTCCATTCCGTTGATTTAGCACAGATGTTCAGTGCGGCCTGGGAACTTCTGGCCATGCGTCATCGCCCTTTGCAAGCTACGCTTGTTCTGCCGCAAGGTACAGCCACAGTTTCAGGCGATGAGGTCAGAACCCAGCAGGTACTGGTTAACGTACTGGCGAATGCGCTTGATGTTTGTGGGCAAGGCGCTGTCATTACCGTTAACTGGCAAATGCAGGGTAAAACGCTGAACGTATTCATTGGCGATAATGGCCCGGGCTGGCCTGAGGCATTGTTGCCTTCGTTATTGAAGCCGTTTACCACCAGTAAAGAAGTAGGACTGGGTATTGGTCTTTCAATTTGTGTGTCGTTGATGGAGCAAATGAAAGGTGAATTACGGCTGGCATCAACGATGACCAGGAATGCCTGTGTGGTACTGCAATTCAGACTAACGGATGTGGAAGATGCTAAGTAGTGAATATTCGATTCTGCTGATTGATGATGATGCTGACGTGCTGGACGCCTACACACAGTTACTTGAACAGTCAGGCTATCGGGTTTTTGCCTGTAACAATCCTTTTGAGGCGCAGACGTGGATACAACCAGACTGGCCAGGCATTGTGCTAAGTGATGTGTGTATGCCTGGCTGCTCTGGTATCGATTTGATGATGTTATTTCACCAGGATGATCAACAGATCCCCATTCTGCTTATTACCGGGCACGGCGACGTGCCAATGGCAGTTGATGCAGTAAAAAAAGGCGCGTGGGATTTTTTGCAAAAACCGGTTGATCCCGGCAAATTGCTTTCTCTGGTTGAAGAGGCACTACGCCAGCGTCAATCAATCATTGCGCGTCGTCAGTATTGCCAACAGACGTTGCAGGTGGAGTTGATAGGGAGAAGTGAATGGATAAATCAGTATCGGCGACGTTTACAGCAGTTGTCTGAAACAGATATTGCCGTCTGGCTCTACGGTGCCCCAGGCACAGGACGGATGACCGGTGCACGTTATCTGCACCAATTTGGACGTAATGCACAAGGCGAATTTATCTACCGCGAGCTGACACCAGACAATGCACCACAGCTTAATGATTTCATTGCGCTGGCTCAGGGGGGAACATTAGTGCTCAGCCATCCTGAACACCTGACGCGTGAACAGCAGTACCATCTGGTTCAGTTACAAAGCCAGGAACACCGACCTTTTCGCCTGATTGGTATTGGAGACACTTCGCTGGTCGAGCTGGCCGCCAGCAACCATATCATCGCGGAGCTCTATTACTGCTTTGCAATGACACAAATCGCTTGCCTGCCATTAACTCAACGCCCCGATGATATTGAACCACTGTTTCGCCATTACCTTTGTAAAGCATGTCAACGGCTTAACCATCCTGTTCCGGAAGTGGGAAAAGAGATGCTCAAAGAGATGATGCGCCGCATGTGGCCAAATAATGTGCGAGAGCTGGCCAATGCAGCAGAACTATTTACTGTAGGAGTATTACCGCTGGCAGAAACAGCAAATCCGTTGATGCACGTCGGAACCCCGACACCGCTTGACAGACGAGTGGAGGACGCTGAGCGACAGATAATCACAGAGGCACTTAATATCCATCAGGGGCGTATCAATGAGGTTGCTGAATATTTACAAATCCCACGGAAAAAACTCTATCTCAGAATGAAAAAATACGGTCTTAGTAAGGAGCATTATAAAATTTAACCATCAGACTTGTGAGCTTGTTCATAATGTTATGTCATTGCCTGATGTTGATAAAAAGACGGACGCTCCCCCTGTAAGACCTGTCTCTTATACACAAGTCCCCCCCGGGGATTTGTGATGTCTGTCAGTCTGCTTTAGGGGGGGCTCTTTCCATCCGGTACTTTCCTTCCTCCCCGGTAGCCATTTTTTGAACTTTTTCTTCACCCGTTGATCTTCTCTTATATTTCATTTTATTCGACTCTGTTATGGTACTTTCTGATTGTTATTCATGGGCTAACGAGCAGTTTGGACATGCCCGTCTCGATGATCCGCGTAGTACACGACGCCTTGTATCACTGGCCTCTTCTCTCGCTCAGCATGCAGGTCTTTCTATTGTGAAATCATCCCAGTCTACTGCTCAGGTTGAAGGTGCGTACCGCCTGATACGTAACCCGTCTGTGTCCCCGCAAGCCATTGCCGAAGCCGGATTTACCGCCACTGCAAGGGCATGTGAGGCACATCCGCTGCTCCTCGCACTGGAAGACACCACCACCATTAACTTCAGCCACAGTACGGCATCTGATGACCTGGGGAATACCACCACTAACCCGAAGACGCGCGGGCTGCTGGCTCACTCTGTCCTGATGTACGCCCCCGACAGCGCCCTGCCAGTCGGTCTTATCGAACAGCAGCGCTGGAGTCGGGTCACGGACACCTATGGTGTTAAGCACCAGCGAAAAGAACGTCCCTATGAAGAAAAAGAAAGTTACCGCTGGCAGCAGGCTTCGGAGCGTATGGCCGAACGGCTGGGGGAGATACAGAAACGGGTAATCACTGTCTGTGACCGGGAAGCGGATATCTAGCATTACCTGCATTATAAAGTCAGCCACGGACAGCGCTTCGTGGTGCGTGCTGCACAGAATCGCCGGCTGGAAGAAGCACCCGGCAAGCTCTTCGAACTGCCGGAAGTCCTGGCAACCGCGGGAAGCCACACGCTGAATGTGATGCAAAAAGGCGGGCGGGCAGCCCGCCAGGCCCGGATGTTCATCAGTTACAACGAAGTCAGCATAAAAAATCCCGACAACAGCGGCCAGGCGCTCCCGCTCACGTATGTCTGTTGCCGGGAGCAGGCAGAGGACGGTGCCTGCTGGCCTGCCTCTTCCGTGGGAGCCTGATAAATCGCTTTCAGGTCGCGAGTGACGGCTTTGTAGTCCTTCCATGACACGAAGCGCAGGCTGTTGCGCACCATATGCACGATGCATAACTGGATGCGGGCCTTCGGATATACTGTGTTGATGGCATCCGGGAAGCCTTTCAGGCCATCCACACAGGCGATGAGGATATCGTTCAGACCGCGGTTTTTCAGTTCAGTCAGCACATTGAGCCAGAACTTCGCCCCTTCATTTTCGGCCAGCCACATACCCAGCAGTTCTTTCTGACCTTCGATATTGATGCCCAGTGCCAGGAACACCGATTTGTTGATGACGCGACTGTCCTGCCGAACTTTCAGGACGATACAGTCAAGATAAACAATGGGGTAAACAGCATCCAGTGGTCGGTTTTGCCATTCTACAACCTGCTCCATCACGGCATCGGTAACCTTTGATATCAGTGCCGGTGAAACATCTGCGTCATACAGTTCTTTGAACGCAGCGGCTATCTCACGGGTGGTCATCCCTTTGGTATACAACGAGAGGATCTGGTTATCCATCCCGGTAATACGGGTCTGATTTTTCTTTACCAGTTGTGGTTCGAAGGTACCGTCACGATCGCGCGGAGTACGCAGTTCCAGTGGACCGTCGCCTGTGATAACGGTCTTTGTGGAATAACCGTTGCGGGAGTTAGCTCCTGGTGCTCATAAGACGCCCCAGCGTCGCCATAGTGCGTTCACCGAATACGTGCGCAAC
>ERZ1034969.1021-NODE-1021-length-12757-cov-9.990238_pt1 | contig 12757 bp, 9 predicted proteins | sample MGYA00520624_ERZ1034969 | MGnify/ENA primary metagenome ERZ1034969 (study PRJEB33766, sample SAMN09781776) | gut metagenome | biome: gut microbiome | host: Homo sapiens | place: Madagascar | study: EMG produced TPA metagenomics assembly of the PRJNA485056 data...
GGCATCGGCCCGGCGGCCCTCGGCGGCGGCGCGACCGCCTTGGCCGTGCACCTGGAAACCGCGCCGTGCCACATCGCCGCGCTGCCTGTGGCGGTGAACATGGGCTGCTCGGCAATGCGCAGCGCATCCATCGAGCTGATCGATTGGGGTGAGGGGAAATGAGCGAACCCGTACGCTTGAACCTGCCGCTGGACAAATCCCAGCTGACGAGCCTGAAAGCCGGCCAGGAAGTACGCCTGACCGGCCCCTGCTACACCATGCGCGATGCCGGCCATGCCCGCGCGCTCGAGGCGCTCGAGCAGACCGGAGAGCTGCCGTTCGGGCTGGCGGGCCAGACGCTTTTCTACGCCGGCCCCACCCCCGCCGCTGCCGGCCGCCCGCTCGGCAGCGTGGGCCCCACCACGGCAAGCCGCATGGACTTCGCCACGCCCCAGCTTATGCGCGCCGGCATCGCGGCGTGCATCGGCAAGGGCAAGCGCAACCAGGCCGTCATCGACGCCTGCGTTGAAAACGGCGCCGTATACTTCGCGGCGGTCGGCGGCATCGCCGCGCTGCTGGCCAAGCACGTCACCGCAAGCGACACCGTTGCCTGGGACGACCTGGGCACCGAGGCCCTGCGCCGCATCATGCTCGACGACTTCCCCGTCTTCGTGGCCGTCGACGTGGCTGGCCGCGACCTCTATCGCGCCATCGAGAACGGCGAAGATATCTAGACCCGGTTCCTATCGGTCGGGGTCGACGCCCAGGTCGCGCGATGCGCCCCAAAAGGCGAAACGACCCGCCGCCCCGACCGTATCGCCGATGCCGATTGCCCGCCCTCGGCATCGGTGCGTTGCCCCATAGGCGCAACGCACCGGATAAGCGCCGGGCGAGCCGCACGGCTCGGCACCGAAAAGCCCCACAACGCAAACAGGCCCGGAACGGATCATCGTTCCGGGGCCTATCTCGTCAAACGCCAGGCTCGGCAGGGCATTCGCCGTATGCCGTCGTTATTCTGCCGGCTCCTCGGTTTTCGCCGCAGCTGCCTTCTTCGCGGTTGTCTTCTTCGCCGCGGGCTTCTTGGCCGCGGGCTTCTTCGCCGGCGCCTTCTTCGCAGCGGCTTTGGCCTCCTTGGCCGCGGCCTTCTTCTCGGCCTCGATCTCCTTGCCCGGGCAGCTGAAGTTCGGGCACAGCTTCCACGGACCGCGCGTGGTGGTGACGATCACCATGGGCGCGCCGCAGTGCTCGCAAACCTCGTCGGTCGCCGTGATGGCGCCGTACTGCGGCAGCGGGTAACCCACGCCGCACTCGTCGTAGTTCTCGCAGCGGATGAAGCGCTTCAGGGTACGCGGGTTCTTCTGCGCGATGAGCTTGGCCTTCTTGCCGGCCTCAGCGCACTTCGGGCACTCGCCCACCACCACATCGGGTTCCTTGTTCGTCTCGCAGTTCGGGTCGATGCACAGCGTGCGCGGCTTGGAACGGAACGCCGTCACCTTCACCTGGGGCATGCCGCACGTGGGGCACGGGTCGGGCAGCGACTCCACCTTGCCCTTCGGCAGCGGGTAGGTGACGTCGCAGTCCGGCCAGCCGGCGCAGCCGATGAACATGCCGCGCGTCTTCTGGGACACGCGGATCTGCAGATCCTTGCCGCATTTGGGGCATTTGCCCACATAGGCGTCGGCCGCCACGGCATCTGCCAGGGCGTCTTTGACCTCCTCGGAATGCGGCAGCAGGTTGGCAAGCTGCTCGGAGAGCAGGTTGCGGCTGTTGGTGACCACCGCGTCTTTGGTGTTGCGGCCCTCGGCGATGTTGTCCATCTCCTCTTCCAGCTCGGCCGTCATCTGCGGATGCGTGATGTGCGGAGCGAACTTGTCAAGGGCGTCGCAAACCGCCATACCCAGCTGGCTGGGCTCGATGGGGTCGTTCTGGATGTACTTCACCGTGTACAGGCGCTCGATGATGCTGTGGCGCGTGGACTTCGTGCCCAGGCCCAGCTTCTCCATCTCCTGGATGAGCTTGCCCTGGCTGTAGCGCGCCGGCGGCTCGGTCTGCTTCTTCGTGCACTCGGCGCCGTTGAAGGCGACCTTTTGCCCCTCGCTCATGGCAGGCAGCTGCTCGTCCTTCTTCATGCCGTACGGATAGATGGCGCGATAGCCCGGCGTCACCAGCACGTCGCCCTTGGCAGCGAAATGCTCGCCGCCCACTTCGAGCGTTACCTTCGTACCCTCCACCACGGCCGCATCCGACAGCGTTGCCAGGAATCGGCGTGCGATGAGGTTGTACAGCTTGTAATCCGCCGGCGCCAGGTCGTCGGGCGTGGCCTTTGCCGTGGGATAGATAGGCGGATGGTCGGTGGTCTCCTTCTTGCCGCGCGTGGCGTGCAGCTCGCCAGCGGAGAGCAGCTGCTGGCAATACGGGGCGTACGCCGGGTTGCCCGAGATGGTCTTCACCACTTCGGCCAGGTCGAGCGAGCTGGGATACACCGTGTTGTCGACACGCGGGTAGGAAATGTAACCGTCCATGTACAGGCTCTCGGCGATACGCATGGTGCGCGCCGGCGAAAGGCCCTCTGCCGATGCCGCGGCCATGAGGCTGGTGGTGTTGAACGGCACGGGCGGTTGCTGCTTGCGCGTGCGCTTCTCCACCGCCGCCACCGTGGCGCTTGCCGCGCCGGAAACGGCCGCCATGGCCGCCTTCGCCGCCGCTTCATCCTTGAAGCGGGCTGTGGAATGCGGCGCCGTGAAGGCAAACTCGCCGTCGCCGGCGGTGGGGCCGGAGGTCGCACCGGCGTCGAAGGCGCCCTTGATCACCCAATAGTCCTCGGGGATGAACGCCAGGCGCTCGCGCTCGCGCGCCACGATCAGCGCCAGCGTGGGCGTCTGCACGCGGCCGGAGCTGCGCACGTTGCCATAGCCGGCGAACTTCACGAGCGTAAGGTAGCGCGTGAGCACCGCGCCCCAGATCAAGTCGATGTCCTGACGGGATGCGCCGGCCGATGCCAGGTTCGTGTCAAGCTCCACCAGGTTGGAGAACGCGTGCGTGATCTCCTCTTTCGTGAAGGCGCTGTAACGGGCGCGGGAAACCGGCGCCGTGGGATTGACCTCCTGGATGCACGACAGCGCATCCGAACCGATCAACTCGCCCTCGCGGTCGAAGTCGGTTGCGATGACGATGGAGTCCGCCTTCTTCGCCAGGTTCTTCAGGCTGCGGATGATCTCCTTCTCCTTCGGAAGCTTCTCGATGGGCGCGTAGATCAGATATGGCAAGGCGTCCATCTTCCACGCCTTCAGCTCAACGCCGTCCTCGATAAAGGGCTTCTTCTTTTTAAACGGCGGGCGCGCTAGGCTTGCGGGCAGCTGCGCCGGGATGGCCTCGCCCTCCGCGGTGACGCCTCGCCAGCCGCCGCGCTTCTTATATATAAGAGTAGGCGTGAAATCGGGCTCTAAGATATGGCCGCGCAGGCCGATGGTCACCCATTCCTCGCCGTCCACCTCAAACCGGTACACCGGCGTGGAATACACCTTGTCAGCCTTGGGCTTTTTCACGCCCAGCAACGCCGCGATCTTCGTCGCCGCGTCGTTCTTCTCGGTCACCACCAGCTTCATGCGGCACCCTCCTTGCCTGCTCCGGCCGCTCTTGGGCCTGCTCGTTCACACGGTTGCCCCATTCGTAGTTTTACGTGTGCGGGGATAGGAGCGCCGCGCGGCGAAACGTCGCGGGCGGCGCAGGGGGTACTATACACGATTGACGGCGAAGATGAGCTTGCGATTCCGCACGAGCCGCCCGCACGCGCCCCGAACGACGCAAAACCGGCCGCCTTATACACGACGATACCGCGAAATTGCAGAATGCGTGTTGATTTCGTCGGCGGAGCGCGAAGGAACCGCGACGGTTTCGAGAACCTTGGTCCCCGCTGCCCGCCTTCGCGTAACCTTAGCATCAAGGAGCCGTCGAACCGCCGCATCTTCGCAGCGCAATCGCCGTATCACAGCATCATCGACGGCATCCTGCCCGTACGTAGCAACATGGAGGCCGCCCATCGGGCGGAAAGGGAGCGTCGCATGGTACGAAAAGCACTAGGAGTTTGCCTTGGGAGCATTCTGATCGTTTGCGTGGGCATAGGCTGCGCAAGCGCGTTATTGCCCGCCACGTCCACCGCAGCCCCGGTTGCCAACGCAGCAAGCAGCGTGAAAGCCACCGCCATGAACTCCGCTATCGACGCATCGGGCGTCAAAGACGCCGTTTCCGATGCGCTTCTGGCCCACACCTGGGACATCGCCAACGCCACGGGAATCTCGTCCTCGCAAGTGCAAACCTGCATCGAGAACCTCGACATCAAGGATTGGCAGGTGGCCGACCTTCCCGCCAACGCCGTACCCGCTAGCACCGTGTCCGGTTCCGCCGCGGGCGTCCCCGCCACGCTCACCACGTACAACACCCCCGGTTACGTCACGGTAAGCGCTTACGGCCAAAGCATCGACCTTGCCGTTCCAGCAGCCGCGCAGCAATACCTGCCGCTCATCGCCTGTGCGAACCAGTAGACGCATCGCGAAAGGCGCAAAGCCCTTTCTAACCGAAAGCTCGAAAGCCTGCCCAAGCATCGCCTTGGGCAGGCTTTCTCTTTGCACGCGTTGCAATCTCGTTCAGGCTCCGAAGCCTAGGCTTCTAGGGCGAGCGTGTGTCCCGATACGGCGCGTTAACACAGCGAAAAGGGAGGGCGGCTTGCGATTCCCTCGCAAGCCGCCCTCCCTTTCGTTTATCAAACCTGTCCCGCCTACGCTTGAGCGCTTCTAGCCGCGGCGGCGGCCTTCGCCGCTTCGAGCTCTTCGCGCTCAAGCACCTGCTGCATGGCGGCGATGGCGCACTCGAGCATGCCGTCGTCGGGCTCGTTGGTGGTCAGGTACTGCATCTGCATACCCGGCCACAGCACCACCTTCACCAGCGGGTTTTCCGGATGGCTGCCCGCCCAGCGCACGGTGATCTCGTAGCTGATGCCCGCGATCACCGGCATCAGCGCTATGCGCGCCGCAATGACGAGCGCCAGCTTCGGGGCGCCGTCGGGCACGCCCCACGCCGAGATGAGCGCATTGAGCGGCGTGACGGTGTACACCAAAATGGCGATGATCATCACCATGATCAGAAACGCCGTGCCGCAACGCACGTGCAAGCGCGGGAACTGCCTCGCGTTTTCCGGGGTGAGCGGCAACCCATGCTCGTAGCAGTGGATGGTCTTGTGCTCGGCGCCGTGATAGCCGAACATGCGCTTGATGTCGCTCATGCGCCCGATCAGCCAAATGTAGAACACGAACACGGCCACGCGCAAAAGGCCGTCCACGATGTTCCAGGCCAGCGTGTGCGCATCGTACTCGCCCACCAGCAGGTTCGTGATGAGCGCCGGCGCCACGATGAACAGCACCACGCCCATGACCAGGCCCAGCACCATGGAGAACGCCATCTCCTTCTTGCCGAACACCGCATCTCCGTCGGACTTCGCTGCAGGCTCGCTTGCGGCCGCAGCGGAGGCAGCGGGTGCGGAGACCGGCTCGGAAACCACCTCTAGCGAACGCTGCGCACCCAAGGCGTCGATCATGGTGTCAGGGCGGCCGAAATCGTCCTTCCAGGAGAACGTTGCATCGGCGGGCGTAGGCGCAGATGCTTCACCGTAAGAGTCGCAAGCGGGCAAATGCGCTGGCGACTCCACATCGGCATCGCCGACAAGCGGATGCGACGAAGCGGCGCCTACGCCCGCCGCGTCCTCCGCCACCGAAGGTTCAAAGACCGCCTTCTCCTCAACGTGCTTGCCGGACCCGAAAGCTTCCGCCTGCCGCATCGAAGCTGCAGCCTTCGCAGCGATTCCGTCGGAACCGGTCACCCTCGCCCGCTGCGCGGACGCGGAATCGGCCTCGTCTTCCTCATCCTCGCTGAACGCATGGAGCGCGGCGATCTCGAGCGCCTTGTAGCCCAGCACCAGCGATTCCACCATCGCGCGGCACCCGCGCACGCACGGCCAGTACATCCAGCCGTTCTTCGCACGGCCGCTTGCCAGGTCGTGGGATTCCTCATACACGCCGCCATCCGGCTCGCGCACGCCCACAGCCCAGTTGTACTTGCCGCGCATCATCACGCCCTCGAGCAGCGCCTGGCCGCCCACGTGCGTCTTGCGCGCACCATCCTCGGAAAACGCGCGGGAAAGGTCGCTCTTAGGTTTCGCCACGTTACTCACGCACGACCTTTGGATACGGGTTGCCGCAGGTCATCTTGCCCTCCGGGCACGTACCGCGCACGCATGGCGCGCCGGCGTCGGCGAAGATGAACGGAGCCGTGGGGCGCGCCAGCTCCAGCATGCGGTGCGCCATATCGCGGATCTCCCACTGAGCGCGGTTGCAGCAGCGCAGGCTGAAGAAGTGCAGCAGCTCGCGAACGTTCATGGTGATGACGATCTTGCTCTCCGCGGCGTTTGGCAGCAGATAGCGCGCGTCCTCGGCGGGCACGCCCGCCTCGAGCAGCGCATGATAGGCATCCACTGCCGCCTGAATTGCCTTGTCGAACGCCTCAGATGCCTCGGTGTTGCCCGCGATGCTCTCGGGCTTCACCACCGCAACCTCGCCCGTGAACTTCACGTAACGCTGGCTTTGCTGATTGAAGCTGGCGATGCGATGGCGCACAAGCTGATGCGTGAGCGCTCGCGACACGCCGTCGACGGCGAACGTATAGCTTGCATGCTCAAGGGTGCTGAAATGCCCCGAGGACATGATGGTGGTGAGCACGCTCTTGATGCGCTCGGGCGGCATGGTCTCCATCAGCTCGGCGGCGCCTACAGGCGCGTAGCACAGGCGCGCAGCCGTGGCGATGGCACGCTCCGGATCAGGGGTGTGGTAGAGCAGCTCTACATGCATGGTATGCTCCTTATCTGAGAACGATTGCCCGGCCCTCGCATAGCAAGCCCCGCAATCGGATACTATGGTTATACGTGCTAACGAATATATCGGCTGCACAGCCGTTTCATGGAAGGGATGCTCAAAATGGCCGGAAACAACACGCCCGAACCCGCTTCGTCCTTCAAGCAGACGAGGTGCTCCCAACTTGACCTCACGGGCACATCCACCGACCAAACGGACGGCAGCCGACTCGACCGAACCCCGGCATCCACCGAGTCATTCGGCTCAAACGCCCCGGCCGACAAGATCGACGTCGAATCCGCCATCAACGTGCAGCCCTTCACCCCGATCCTCACCACCACCGATTGGAACGCGGAATGGATGGCTCTGCAGCAGGTACGTCGCAAAGCCGATGACCCCTCCTACTGGGATTCCCGCTCCCACACCTTCCCCACCAGCACCGAACCCAGCGCTTACGCGCGACGTTTCATCGAGCTGGCGGATATCCAGCCCAGGGAAACCGTGTTCGATATGGGATGCGGCACCGGGGCGCTTGCCGTGCCGCTCGGGCTGGCCGGCCACAAGGTGGTCGCCGCCGACTTCTCGCGCGGCATGCTCGACCGTATGTCGGAGGCGCTTGAACAGGCCGATGTCCACACGGTCTTCCCCATGCAGCTGAGCTGGGAGGAAGATTGGGCCGCCAAGGGCGTGCGCCCGGGCATGGTGGACGTGTGCACCGCCTCCCGCAGCATCGCCACCGCCAACCTGCGCGACAGCCTGCTGCGCCTGACCGACATCGCACGCCGGCGCGTGTGCATCACGCTGACCACCGGCTCAAGCCCTCGCACCGACGAGCGCATCATGGCCGAGCTGGGGCTTAAGGATGCGCTGTGCCCCGATTTCCTGTACGCCATCAACATCTTGGCCGCCGAGGGCATCTTGCCCCAGGTCGACTTCATCTGCTCCGAGCGCAACGATACCTACGACACCCCCGATCAAGCCGCGGACAGCTTGCGCCGCATGATCGACGGGGCCGCCGGCGCCATCGTCGGCGAAAAACAGCGCCAAGCCGCCTATGCGCGCTTGCACGCTTGGCTCAACGACAACCTCGTTCCCAACGAGCGTGCCGGATCGCCCGACGGCCACGGCGGTGTGCAAAAGGCACTGCGTCTGCGCAACCCCCGCGTGATCACCTGGGCCTTCATCGCCTGGGACAAGTAGCCCGCGCAAACGAGCGCACCCGCAAAACAAACGGCCGCGGAACCATCCGCGGCCGTTTCTCATTTCGCTATGCAGGAGAGCTCAAGCAAACCGTCACCCGGACACTTTGGGGACGTAGCCCTATCTATCCGTTCGCGACGGAAAACCCGCACGCCTACGCGCTCTTGCGCAAACCCGTTTACGCCACCTGCGTCTTCGGGGCGTACTGCTTCGACGTCTCGCCGAAGAACACCTCGTACCAGCACAGGAAGCAGTACACGTTCCAGATGCGCATCATCTTGAGCTTGGAGCGGCCCTCCTGCGTGCTGAAGTCGGCGCTGCGGTGGTCGTCGAGCATCTTCATCAGGTAGTCCACGTTGAAGAACTCGTGCGCAGCGGGGCTGGTGAACGCCTCTTTGATGCGCTCATAGTACAGGTCGGTCTGCAGCCACACGGTCAGCGGCGTGATGAACGGCTGCTTGGGCATATCGGCCACCTTCTGCGGGAAGCCCAAGTGGGCAGCCGCACGACGCAGTGCGTACTTCGAGTGCTCGTCGGTGACGCGGCAATCGGTGGGCAGCTGCAGCGCCACGTCGAGCACCTTCTTATCAAGGAAGGGAACGCGCAGCTCAAGGGAGTGAGCCATGGACATGCGGTCAGCCTTCAGGCAGATGTCGTAGGGCATGTAGGAGACCATGTCCACATACTGCGTCTGCGTAATCACGTCGCCGCCGCCCGTCTGCACCGCAGCCTCATCGAAGTGCGGCTTGCACCATTCCCACGGCTTGCACGGGCCGTTGTAGCCCTTCAACACATGGGGCACCTCGTCCCACATGTAGTTCATGCACGCGCGCTGGTAGCTCTTCTCCGGGCCGCCCGAACCACGCATGGCGAAGTGACGCCCGTGGAACGGCGGCAACTTCTGAGCAACCGCGCCGCCGGCCGCACGCAGCGCACGGGGCACCTTGAAGTACTTGGAGAACTCGTACTGGTCGTGGTAGATCCAGTAGCCGCCGAACAGCTCGTCGGCGCCCTCGCCGGACTGCACCACCTTCACCTCTTTGGAGGCAAGCTGGCTGACGAAGTACAGCGGGATGGCCGACGGCGCACCGAGCGGCTCGTCCATGTGATACTGCTCGGTGGGAACGATATCCAAGAACTCCTTGGCCGTGACCTGCACATCCTTATTGGAAAGCCCTGCCCACTCGGCGAACTCGCGCGCATCTTTCAGCTCGTCCAGCTTGATCTTGAAGCCGGCGTTCTCGGCCTTGTCGCGCTGCTCCTCGCTGCCGGTGATGTCGTAGCCCACGGAGAACGTCTTCACGCCCTCGTCGTGATGCTGGCCCATGCAGTACGCAGCCAGCGAGCTGTCGATGCCGCCGGACAGGAAGCTGCCGATCTCCACGTCGGCGATCTCGTGGGCACGCACGCTCTCGTCGAACGTGTCCTTGATGATGTCGGCCCATTCCTCAAGGCCCTTGGAACGATCGATCTTGTAGGTGATCTTGTAGAAGCACTCGATAGTGGCCTTGCCGTCCTTGAGCACCATGAAATGACCGGGCGTCATCTTATGGACATCCTTGAACATGGTCTGCGAGTCGTTCATATACTCGAAGCACAGGTACTGCGGCAGGGCCTCGCGGTTGAGCTCCTTCTTGAAGCGCGGGTGCGCCAGGAAGGACTTGATCTCGCTGCCCCAGATAAGACGATAGCCCTCATGCTGGTAGTACAGCGGCTTGATTCCGAAGATATCGCGCGCAAGCACCAGCTGCTTTTCCTTGGCATCCCAGATGGCGATGGCGAACATGCCGCGCAGGCGCTCGAACACGCCCGTACCCCAGGCCTCGTAACCATGCACGATGGTCTCGGTGTCGCCGTTGGTCTTGAACTGGTAGCCCATGCCCTCAAGCTCGGCGCGCAGCTCCTGGAAGTTGTAGATCTCGCCGTTGAACGTGACGGTCACGCTGCCATCGGCGTTCTGCATGGGCTGGTGGCTGCCCTCAAGGTCGATGATGGACAGGCGGCGAAAGCCCATCGCCACATCATCGTTTACGAAAAAGCCCTCATCATCAGGGCCGCGATGGATAATGCGATCCGCCATGTCCTTGACGATGGCGCGATTGACGCCCTCATCGAAATCAACGGCGGTGAATCCCACGAATCCGCACATGCTTTGGAAAGCTCCTTCTCTTACAGGTTCGCCGACCGGCGTTTTGCATTCGCCCATCATACGCCACCGGCCCGCCCTATGGGCACTTTCCACGAAACGCGCGTCACGCCTACGCGCGGCTGCCGGCGTGTGCGATAATGCAAGGCTGCATACGTTATCGGGTCTCAAAGGAGATTTCATGACCGCAAACGTCGATCCCGCACCTATCACCTGCACCGAAGATGTTGCGCGCCTGCTGCAACCGGTGGTGGTAGGCGGCGATATCCTTGCCTACAGCTACGTGCGCGAACTGCATCGCGCCTTCGGTATCGAAAGCACCATCGTGCTCGCCACGCAAAACATCAAGATGCTCTCCGAAAGCCGCTTCACCGACTATCGTCTGGAGCCGCATATCCACGAGCAAGAGGGCCTTTACAACGCGCTTGAGCGACTCGCGAAGGAGGTCCACGGCGCACATCCCGAGAAGACGCTGCTCATCTTGGGCTGCGATGACTGCCACGCCCGCATGCTCTCGCAGGGCAAGCAACGCCTGCAGGATCTTGGCTACGTAGTCCCCTACATCGATTTTCCCCTGCTCGATGACATCACGCAGAAACGCCGATTCTACGAGATCTGCGAGGAGCTTGACATCCCGTTCCCGAAAACCTGGTACTTCGATTGCGGAAACGGCCCCGACGAGCTTCCCGTCAACGAGTTCCCCTACCCGCTGATCGCCAAACCTTCCAACTCGGCCCAGTTCCAAGACGCCGAGCCCACCATCGAGGGCTGGCGAAAGATCTACGAAATCGAAAGCCCTGAGGAGCTTGCGCAGGTTTGGCGCAGCATCCGCACGTCGGATTACAACAACCTGCTGGTGCTGCAGGACTTCATCCCCGGCGGAGACGACGCCATCCGCACGCTCACCACGTTCTCGGATGCCTCCGGCGACATGCGCGTGGTCGCAGGCGGCGTGGTATGTCTGCAGGACCACGACCCCACCGCGCTTGGCAACCCGCTGTGCATCATGGGCGAGCGCGAGGAAGCCATCATCTCGTGCGCCAAGCGCTTCCTGTCGCATGTGGGCTATCGCGGATTCGCCAACTTCGACATCAAGTACGACAGCCGCGACGGCAGCTTCCGCTTCTTCGAGGTGAACACGCGCTGTGGGCGTAACACCTACTACATGAGCCTTGGCGGACAGAACTTCGTCGAGCTGATCGTGCGCGAGTTCGTCATGGGTCAGCCGGTGGAGTATCACGAGGCCTATAACCCGTTCTTGTACTGCTGCGTACCCGCCTATGTGCTCAAGCGCAGCATGGACAACCAGGAGCGCCTTGCTCAGGCCCTGAAGGCCCTGAAGGCCACCGAAGAGCCTTACCCGTTGCATTACGCACCCGATTCCTTCAAGCACAACATGTGGGCGAAGATCATGCACCTGAACCAAATTCGCAAGTTCAAGCGGTTCTACTGGGACACGAACGGAAAGCAGCTGAAGTAAAAGGCCCTTGCCAATTCTCTTCCCGTAAAGCTAAGGGGTGCAGCGCATATGCACGCTGCACCCCTTTACTATGCATACTGCGGGATCGCTGTTGCCTAAGCTCCCATCGGCACGACCCGTCTGCCGTACCAGTGTCTTGCCTGACACTTCACAACCCACAGCAATGATTCGCGAGCGAGTGCTCGCCTTTTTACAGAGGACGCCTATGGTCCGGTTCGGTGGTGAGAATCACGAGACCGGATTCGGTGATGGCGACCATCTTCTCGAAGTGGGCACTCGGCTTTCCATCGCGCGTGCTCACCAGCCACCCATCATTGCCCTGAAGCACCTTTCGGGTACCCATATTAATCATCGGCTCAATAGCCAGCACCATGCCAACCTGCAGCTTCATTCCCAAGTGCCTATGTCCGTAGTTGGGAACGTTGGGTTCTTCGTGCATATTTCTACCCACGCCATGGCCAACATACTCGCGAACAACTCCGAAGCCGGCATTCTCAGCAATCGATTGCACAGCATGACCGATGTCGCCTAAGTGATTACCCGCGACGGCGCAGTCCAAACCAGCCCACATGCACTCCTCGGTAACCTTAAGCAGCTTACGCTTTTGCTCGGATATCTTCCCTACGGGAAATGTCCAGGCGTTATCCCCCACCCAACCGTCAACCGTGGCACCGGTATCAACGCTGAGGATATCGCCGTCCCGAAGCACGACATTTTTCGAGGGAATACCATGAACGATTTGCTCGTTCACTGATGCGCAGATGGTCCCCGGGAATCCGCCATAACCTTTAAATGCCGGGATACCACCGTGCTCACGGATATAGGTTTCGGCAAACTCGTCAAGCTCCAACGTAGAGACGCCAGGCTTCACAAGCTCCCCTACCTTGCGCAGTACTTCTGCTGAAAGCTGCCCTGCAGCCTTCATAGCCTCAATCTCACCCGGAGACTTCAAGATAACCGACATAGCCCATGCTCCTAACCCAATAGCTTCAAGAACTGCAATCCGCAATCCGCAATCCGCAATCCGCAATCCGCAATCCGCAATCCGCAATC
>ERZ1034969.1039-NODE-1039-length-12624-cov-5.444427_pt1 | contig 12624 bp, 15 predicted proteins | sample MGYA00520624_ERZ1034969 | MGnify/ENA primary metagenome ERZ1034969 (study PRJEB33766, sample SAMN09781776) | gut metagenome | biome: gut microbiome | host: Homo sapiens | place: Madagascar | study: EMG produced TPA metagenomics assembly of the PRJNA485056 data...
CATTTTGGCCGTAAACGAAGAGGGGTTATGGGTACATACCAAATTCGGGTATTCAGTCCCAAGGCGTAATGGAAAGAATGAAATTGTTGCCATAAGGGAGATGTATGGATTAAAGAAAGGCGAAAGAATCCTACATACAGCACATAGAACCACAACTACACATAGCGCATGGGAACGACTTTCGAATTTGCTAAAGAAAGCAAATATCGAGGTCGTTTCTTCATATAAGGCATTTGGAAAAGAACATTTGGAAGTTGCTGGTGGTGGAATTATCGAGTTCCGAACCAGAACATCAAAAGGTGGTCTGGGAGAAGGATTTGATTTACTGATTATCGATGAGGCACAAGAGTACCAAGATGATCAGGAGAGCGCTTTAAAATATGTCGTTACAGATAGTAAGAATCCGCAGACAATATTTTGTGGAACACCACCAACTCCAGTCAGCTCCGGAACGGTTTTTACAAAATTCCGTAAGGCAACTTTGGAAGGACAAACGGTTAACTCTGGGTGGGCAGAATGGTCCGTGCCGGAGCAGACAGATATAAGAGATATAGATGCCTGGTATGAGACAAATCCATCGCTTGGAACAGTATTCACGGAAAGATCTGTAACTGATGAGATTGGTTCAGATCCGATTGATTTCAATATACAGCGATTAGGATTATGGATTCGCTATAACCAGAAATCAGCTATCAGCGCAACAGAATGGAATGAACTGAAAGCTGATGTCCCACCGGAGCTTACAGGAGATCTTTTTGTAGGAATCAAGTACAGCAAAGACGGGAATGTGGCAATGGGAGTTGCATCTAAAACGAAAGATGGCAAGATATTTTTAGAGTGTATCGATTGTCGTGAAGTACGTGCAGGAGATACGTGGATACTAGCATATTTGAAAAACTGGAAAGCGAGAAAGGTGATTATAGATGGAGCATCAGGACAGCAGTTAATGGAAAATGAAATGAAAGATTGTGGCGTAAAAAATTCACACCTTCCGACAGTGAAGGAAATCATTGCTGCGAATGCCTCGTTTGAACAAGGGTTATATCAAAAAAATATTATCCATTCCGGGCAGCCATCATTAGTACAGGTAGTAAGCAACTGTGAAAAAAGAACAATAGGAACTAATGGTGGATTTGGCTACAAGGCAATGAAAGAAGAGATGGAGATTGCGTTGCTTGACAGTATCATACTTGCATACTGGGCGTGCAGTGAGACGAAAACGAAGAAAAGAAAACAAAGAGTTAGTTGTTAAGAGACACCTTAGGGTGTCTTTTTACATATTACGCAACCCAGCGGTTAATGGAGAAAGGAGTAACAAAATGGCAGAATTTACACCAATTACAACACAGGAGCAGCTTGATAAAGTAATCGGAGAGCGCATTGCGGGAGTGAAAGCAAAATATGAAGGCTTTGATGGTTACAAGAAAAAAGCAGAAGATTATGATGCTCTAAAAGCAAAATCCGATGGTTTTGAACAGCAGATTGCAGCGTTGAACAAGGAAATTAACGGTGATGGAGAAAAGAACCTCGGATACAAGAAACAGCTTGAAGAGGCACAGGGCAAGATCAAGGGATACGAGACCAGTTCTCTCAAGATGAGAATTGCACATGAAAATGGAATCCCATATGAACTTGCAGGTAGATTAAGTGGATCTGATGAAGAGGAAATCAAGAAAGATGCTGAGACAATGGCAAAATTCTTGAGAAAAAAAGATGTTCCTCCACTTGCAGGAGGAGATCCACAAAAAATTGATGACAAAAAGACAGCAATGAAAGGCATGCTGGCTAGTTTGAAAGGAGAATAAAAAATATGGCAACATCAAAAGGAACAATGTTTGACCCTACACTGGTCAAAGATCTTATTACAAAAGTAAAAGGGAAGTCAGCACTGGCTGCATTATGTGGTCAGACACCGATTCCATTCAATGGATTGAAAGAAATGATTTTTTCTATGGACAATGAAATTGATATTGTCGCAGAGAATGGAAAGAAAACCGAAGGCGGTATTGCTATCGCACCAGTTAAAATTGTACCGGTTAAGTTTGAATATGGTGCAAGAATCTCTGATGAATTTATGATTGCTACAGAAGAAGAGCAGTTGGATATTTTAACAGCATTTAATGATGGATTTGCGAAGAAAGTAGCGAAAGGACTTGACCTTGCAGCTATGCATGGTATTAACCCAAGAACGGGAACAGCATCTGCTGTAATTGGAGACAATCATTTTGATGCGAAAGTTACGCAAACTATAGATTATGCGTCAGCAGCACCGGATACAAATCTGGAAGATGCGATTGCGGTAGTAGACGGTTCTGAAGGAGATGTAACAGGACTCGCGCTTTCGAAGACGTTCGGATCATCGATGGCAAAAGTCAAAGCGAATGGAATCAAGCAGTATCCGGAATTTGCATTTGGAGCATCACCTGCAACGTTTAATGGAATACCGACAAGCGTCAACAAAACTGTATCTAGCGGAACAACGAAAGACCACGGTATTATTGGAGACTTCCAGGGAGCGGTTAAATGGGGATATTCAAAGGAAATTCCTATGGAAATTATTCAGTATGGTGATCCGGACAACTCAGGAAAAGACTTAAAAGGATATGGTCAGATCTATATCCGTGCAGAAGTATATCTGGGATGGGGAATCTTGGTGCCAGAATGGTTTGCAAGAATTAAGGAGGCATAGTATGAAGTATAAAAATACAAAAACGGGCGCAATTATTGAGACAAGTACAAAGGTTTCCGGCAAAAACTGGGAACCTTTTACCGGCAAAGAATCCGAGGAGAAAAAAACGCCATCCAAAAAGCAGAAGGCTAACAAAGCGGAAGGCGATTCCGAAGACGATGCACAAGAGGGCACAGAATAATGAATCCATTCGCTACACTAGAAGATATATCTATCCTGTGGCGTGAACTTAAGGAATCCGAGTACAGCAAGGCAGAGAAGCTTCTGACAGTTGTCTCGGATTCTCTAAGATATGAAGCCAACAAGGTTGGAAAAGATTTGGATAATATGGTTGAACAGAATGAGGCGTTGCGGAATGTTGCGAAATCTGTGACTGTTGACGTGGTAGCGCGTACACTTATGACATCGACAGACACAGAGCCAATGACACAGATGTCTCAATCAGCGCTGGGCTATTCGGTGACAGGAACATATCTGATTCCTGGAGGCGGTTTATTCATTAAGAAATCCGAGTTATCCAGACTAGGTCTTAGAAGACAGAAAGTTGGGGTGATGGATATTTATGGCATCGATGATCAAGGGAATTCCAGTAACACTGTATGAGAAGACAGTAATTGGAAAAGATGAATTTGATTGCCCGTTACACCAAGAAATACCAGTGACAATTGAGAATGTGCTTGTAGCTCCGGCATCGACCACGGAAATTCTGAACGCATTGAATCTGACTGGAAAGAAAGCGGTATACAATATCGCAATTCCGAAAGGAGACAATCACACTTGGCAGGATTGCCGGGTAGATTTCTTCGGAATGTCTTGGCAAGTGATTGGGTTTCCACAACAAGGCATTGAAGAGAATATCCCGCTAGAATGGAATCAAAAATGGCAGGTAGCGTTATATGGGTAAGACGAAGATTGTTTTGAACCGTGCCGGTGTTAGAGAGTTAATGCAGTCACCGGAAATGCAGGCGATACTTGTGGATCATGCGAATAAGATAGCCAGTGCATCAGAAACAGAAGTATATGTAGCGCAGACGCGAGCAGTTGTGAAAGTCTGCGGAGATGACGGTAATAACGGATTATTGAAGGCGGTTGGAAAACATGGTGGAAAAAATCGTTAAGGATTATCTGCAGTCCAGTCTAGGGATACCGGTTAGATTGGAAGAAGAGGATAATCTCGGAAATGAATATGTATTGATTGAAAAGACTGGATCTGGAGGAGAAGACCATATCAAACGGGCAACTCTGGCTATCCAGTCTTATTCTATGTCCCTGTACGGGGCGGCATCGCTCAACGAGCGAGTAAAAGCAGCAATGGGAAAAATAATCGAATTGGACGATATCAGCAGATGTGAGCTTAATACAGATTACAACTATACCGATACTGCCAGAAAAAAATATCGGTATCAGGCAGTATATGATATCGTCCATTATTAGGAGGGATAAGATGAACACAGAATATGTAAGTGCAGGAAAACCGAAAATCGGTGGAGCAATCCATCGAGCGCCATTAGGAACCACGCTTCCGACTGATGCCAAAACAGAACTTGATGCAGCATTTAAGGAGCTGGGATACTGTTCGGAAGATGGAATCACAAATTCCAATAGCCCCGAGACAGATAACGTGAAGGCGTGGGGCGGCGACACTGTTCTAGATTTGCAAACAAGCAAAGAAGACAGTTTTAAATATAAGTTACTCGAAATCACAAATATCGAAGTTTTAAAGGCTGTATATGGAGACGAAAATGTAACTGGAACATTAGAAGAAGGGATCACAGTAAAAGCTAATAATAGCGAGGCGGAAGCGTGCGCCTGGGTAGTCGACATGATTTTGAAGAAAGCGCTAAAACGAATTGTGATTCCATCGGCAGCAGTTACAGAGGTAGCAGATATTGTCTATAAAGACAGCGAAGCTATTGGATATGAGACAACACTCAAGGCTACACCAGATTTAAACGGACAGACTCACTATGAGTATATCGTAAAGAAAGGGAAGTAAGATGAATACAGAAAAAAATGAAGTGGCAGCAATTACAGGAACAACAGAAAGCGGGTTTCGGTACACTTTACCGCCAGATGCTCTAGATGATTATGAATTATTGGAAAACCTGTGCGACATTGATAATGGAGATGCCTCTAAGATTACAGGGACTGCAAGACAACTCCTTGGAGATGCACAAATAGAAGCACTTAAGGACCACGTAAGAAAGGAAAATGGAAGGGTTCCAGCTTCAAAAATGATTGAAGAAATTATACAAATATTCAAAGGATCTCAAGTAAAAAACTCTTAGCCCTCGCCCACATGATCAACGTAGATGAAGAGGCGTTGATTTGTGATTTTGCAGAAACATATCGCATTTATGACTATAAGTCCCTTCCGTTACGGACGGTGGGGACTTTTGCGTGTGGGTTGAGGCCTGATTCAAGAATCGGAATGAGAATATCTGATTCAAAACTTACAACAGATCAAACATTATTAGCACTGGTTGCTGATAATACGCGGGCAATCGCCTGGTTAAATAGCTCAGACGGTGCAAAAGGGATTAATCGTCCAAAATCATTGGTAGAGGCACTGATTGGAGAAAAGAAAACCATAGAAAGTGCAATCGAAACGTTCGAAACGGGACAGGATTTTGACGATGAGTGGAGACGACTGACAGGAGGTGAGAAGTAGTGGCAGGTACAGAACTTGCAAAAGCATATGTGCAGATTATTCCGTCTGCACAGGGAATTAGTGGAAAAATTCAGCAGGCAATAGACCCAGAGGCAGAACTGGCGGGGGCTTCGTTTGGAGGTAAATTAGTTGGAAAGTTAAAAGGGATTATTGCTACTGCAGCAATTGGAAAGGCGTTAGGATCAGCAATCAACGAGGGAGCAAATCTTGAGCAAAGTCTTGGTGGAATTGAGACACTATTCAAGGATAGTGCTGACAAGGTTAAGGCGAATGCTGCTGAAGCCTATAGGACAGCCGGTATGAGCGCGAACGATTACATGGAATTGACCACAAGTTTCTCCGCAAGCCTCTTATCAAGCTTAAGCAATGATACATCTAAGGCGGCAGATGTAGCAGATATGGCTATGACCGATATGTCCGATAATGCCAATAAAATGGGAACCAACATGGAAGACATTAAGAATGCCTATCAAGGATTTGCAAAACAAAATTATACTATGTTGGACAACTTAAAATTAGGTTACGGTGGCACAAAGACGGAAATGGAGCGATTACTTACTGACGCGCAGAAAATTACGGGTGTAAAGTATGACATCAATAACCTGTCTGACGTGTATTCGGCTATTCATGTAATTCAAGGGCAGTTGGATATTACCGGAACAACGGCCAAGGAAGCGGCAACAACCATATCCGGTTCTTTCGCCTCCATGAAGTCCGTAGCGCAAAATGTTATGGGTCAAATTGCTCTTGGAATGGACATAAAACCAGCTTTGTCAGCACTGGCAGAGACGATGACAACTTTTCTTGTTGGGAATTTACTTCCTGCAGTATGGAATGTAATTTCTGCACTTCCTGGGGCGTTAGTAACATTTATACAGACTGCTACACCACAATTGGCAACTGCATTAATGCAATTTGTGCCAGAGATTGCGTCGCAAGTCCAAACCGCATTGCCACAGCTATACGAAATGGCAAACGGAATGCTGCTACAGATTACAACTGCAATCCAAACGAATCTTCCAGGGTTATTACAACAAGGTGTTGAAATCGTAACTAATATTGCAAATGGAATATTGCAGAATATTCCTCAATTAATTTCGATGGCAGCAACACTGATGGCTAATTTTGAAAATGCGATATGGTCGGCGTTACCACTTGTATTAGCAGCAGGAGGAAAACTAATCCTCAATCTAGTTAATGGAATTATTAATAATCTTCCACAGATTGCAACAGCTGCAGCTCAAGCAGTGGCAAAAATGACGGCAACAATCGGACAGAATCTACCGCAGGTTCTGCAGTCTGGTATTGAGATTATTGGAAAGTTGGCGGCTGGATTAATTCGAGCAATCCCAAGCCTTATAGCTCAGATTCCTCAAATTATTTCTGGAATTCGAAGCGCGTTTTCAAATGTTGATTGGGGGACTATTGGTCACAATATTATCCAGGGAATTGCGAATGGACTTAGAAATGCAGGACATATGTTGTGGGAAGCTGTCAAGGGAGTGCTTGGAAGTTTTAAGGATAATGTACTGTCGTTCTTCGGAATCCATTCTCCTTCTCGTTGGGGTATATATGTCGGAGAGATGATTGACACTGGTTTTGCAAAAGGAATTATAGGAGAGCTTCCTTCTATTACTTCAGCAGTCTCTAAATTACAGGACATTGCTACAAGCCCATTTACAAATACAAATCTGAATTATGATTTACAGGGAACAGCAAACAGCTCCAGAACATCAGGAAATGAGACGGCAAGTCGACTTGATACTTTAATTGCATTATTAAGAGCAATTATTGCGATTATAGATGGAAAACCAAGTGGAGATGTAAGCGAACGAGAACTGATTCGAGCATTAAGAGATATGGGGGTTGTATTCGAATGATAGAAATCAAATATGTATGTTCTAATGGAAAAGAATACAATCTTGTGGGTGACCGGATGAGACCAACGTCCGGTTACTTCCACGATTATGAATGGAAACCAATGACTACAGATCAGGAAATTGGAGCAGATGTATACGGGTTTGAAAAAGAACCAAAAACATATCAAATCACATTAACATTCCGTGGACCACTGGAAGAACGCAAAGTCAAGATGGACGAGTTGACAAACTGCTTTGAGTATGACGTTGTAAATCTTACTCCAGGGCGCATATGGTTTGGAAACTATTATATTGATTGTTATATTAAGGATATGTCCAGCAAAGTGTCATCTACCCGGAACTGCTGGACAGACATGGAACTCGGTATCTACTGTCCATATCCTATGTGGGCAGAGGAAGAATCTAAGAGCTTCTATCCGGATAGCGCGGACAAGGGGGGAATTTATAACTTTTTAGATTATCCATATGATTATCAATACGACTATTCAAAACCATTATCCGGAACAGAGCATTGGTATGTAGATCATTACAGAAGTAGCAATTTTCAGATGACTATCTATGGCCCGTGTGCGAATCCAAGAATCATAATTGCCGGACAGGTCTATCAAGTGTATGACACGCTTGAAGCACATGAATACATTGTTATTGATTCACGTAAGAAAACAATTATAAAAAGACTTGCTAATGGTACGGAACAGAACATTTTTTATAAGAAAGCAACCGGTAATTCTATATTTGCAGAAATTCCGGCAGGAGATATCTTAATAAGTTGGAGCGGAGAATTCGGTTTTGACATTGTGGTATACAAAGAAAGGAGCGTACCGGAATGGATCTCATCAAAACAGATCAATACGGAAGGCAGATCGGCTATGTCCAGGGTGCAAATATAGATTTTGAAGTCGGAGCTGATGAATCAGATAGTATTAACGATTTTGAAATTGAACTTAAGCGATGGAATTGGGATGGGTCTATTGAATATGGATCCAGAGTATTTTCGCCAGACACTGAATATGGTGGAATTGTCCGAGAAATCAGCACCGATACAAGCACCAATGTAATCCGTGCAAAAGGAGATACCTGGCGCGGAATGATGACCAAAAAAATTATACAGCCATTGAGTGGCCAGGATTACGCAACAGCATCTGGGGAACTTAATTCAATCATAAAATCCAAGGTTGAATCTGAGTTCCCTGGACTCTTTTATGGCGTTACTGCAGATACGGGTGTTACAGTGAATAATTATCAATTTGACCGATATTGTACCTTGCATGCTGGACTGGTTAAGATGTTGAAATCAGTAGGATATCGACTGGATATCAGATACCAAGAAGGTGATGTTGGTATGGCCGGATATGTGAAAGTGAGTGCTGTTCCAATCAATGATTTGTCATCAGAGTATGAGCTGACCAATGATAATAACATGAATTTCATAACTGACGATAACCGGCGCGGAATCAACCATCTGATTTGCCTTGGAAAAGGGGATTTAAAGGACAGGTTGGTTATACATCTATACACTGATCAGAACGGTACAATTTCGCAGACTCAGCAATATTTTAAGGGAGCAGAGGAAATTGCGGCTATATATGATAGCAGCGGATCAGAAAGAGATGATCTGATTAAGAATGGAATTAAGGAACTGGAAAGCAAGAAATCAAGTATGTCTTACAACATGACCATGACTAAGTTGGAAGGAAATATCGATCTAGGAGATATTGTTGGAGGAAAAGATTATCTGACCGGAATTAGCATGAAGAAACCGATTGGTCGAAAGATATGGACAATATCCTCCGGGAAAGAAAAAGTAGTGTATAAACTGGAAGGAGAGACATAATGGAAATAATTACAGGATATACAGGAAAGCCCCATGTAACATCAGAACAAGATAGAGATGTAAATATTGGAGTTGTGGGAGAAGGATCTTATGTACTGCAGACTGGAATGCAGTTGGCAGCAGAAGTGTCCAGTAATAATGAAATCAAAATTAGAGACGGTGTACTGATGCATCAAGGGTGCACAGCATCAATCAAGAAAAATACATATGACTCTCTTATTATCATCAATGGTAGCCAGGGAATGAAACGTATTGACTTGATTGTTGCTAGATACGAAAAGAACCAAGACAATGGAACAGAAAGTCTTGACTTGAAAGTTATCCAGGGAACACCGGCGGAATCAAACCCAGCAGTACCACAATATACAGAGGGAGATATTCAGGCTGGTGATTATGTGGCAGACATGCCAATGTACCAAGTTATCATTGATGGACTTAATATTGCAGAAGTCAAAAAAGTGTTTGAAGTCGCCCCAGGTATTGATGCTCTGAAGAAAGAGATTGCTGAATCAAATAGCAATATACTCAAATCGCTGATGCCATATAAGGTCGGATACAAGGTATTAGCCATCTCGGCCACAACCGAAACATCAGTAAGAGTGTTCTCCGTAAGTGAGATTAACAAGTTATTCGGTGTAACTGATGCATCAAGTGGGAATACAATGGCGATGTTCGCAAACGGAAATGGAGACAATCAGGCCGTGCATGTGGAAGGAGCTACGTTTAAGGATGGCTATTGGTACGCGGTCATGGACAGTGGCGCACTAAAGCAAGATATTCAGATTAACTACGTAGTCTGGTATTTCGGAAGTCAGACACCGACTTCAAACAATACTGGGGCAGCAAAAATGCAGAAAAAGACTGCAACTCCAACACAGACTACACAAGTAGTCACTCCAGATACAGGATACGATGGATTGTCAAGCGTAACAGTCAGAGCCATTCCGTATACAGAATCTGACGGAGAATCCGGTGGAACGACCGTCAATATTGGTTAGGAGGCGCAGAAGTGGGAGTTAATAAGGTAATGTATGGCTCAAGGACAGTCATAGATATCTCAGGAGATACTGTTACGGCCGGTGACCTTGCAAAAGGTAAGACAGCTCATAATGCATCCGGTGAAAAAATAACTGGTACGCACGAATGCAGTGGGACAGGTGGAAGCAAGACCGCGCAGGGGACTGTTACCGGCGCAGGAGCAAGTCCGGTAACAATTGAGACAGGTCTTAACAGTGTGAGTAAGATTGTAATTTTTCGTGGTAATGCAAGTGTAAGCGGAATACTTACATTGGTATATGTGGACGGGACCGTAACTGGAGTAGGTGTTTCTTATGGACAGTATCTTTCGACGATATCTTACTCTGTTGGTGAGATAGCTATAAAAAATGGCGGTAATGTAACCTATACACCCAAAAGTGGAAGTGAAACAAGCAACCTCATGGGAAATAAAGAGTACAATTGGATCGCAATAGAATAGGAGGAATTATCATGAAAAAAAACAAAAAGTTAGTAGCAATTATGTGTGCAGTCATGGTGGCTGTTTCTTGCGTAGTACCGACTATGGCATGTACGCCACCACTCAATCCACCACACGTGGAAATACCGGACATCGAAGTTAAGTTTGATGATAAGATGCAGGAAGCATTTGCGAATGCTGCAAAGAAGTTTTGGGAGAAAAATACATTGACCAAGCCTGCTATCCAGAAAGCTACATACATCCACAGGACTATGAGATACAGTGATTATGCTTGCCTGAGTGTGAGATGGGATAAGGTTGAAGGCGCGGTGTATTACGAGGTGGAAGTGACAAAAGCTGACGACGCGCATAAAATCTACAAGACCTCATATACAGCTCTGATTAGAGCGAATTATTCTGACGATTTCTTGGCTGATGGAATGGACGGCGCGACGGTACGCGTGAAAGCTTACGGAGAAGACGAGACATTCAGCCTGTGGTCAGATGTGGTAGATATGGAGAAAATTGATTTCTGAAAGGAGATATTATATGGCAGTAAAATTACTTGATATTAAGCGCACATACCCAGACAGAGGCATGCGCTTGGAATTTCTGGCAGACAGCAAGGAAGATACGCTTCCGACGCTTATAGCAGATGTTCCGGGGCTTACCGGAGCCGGAAGTATTACTCCTGGTAGTATCTGCTATACACCGGCATTAGATATGTGCGTCATGGGAAATAATGGACAATGGGGGGCGTGGAATTAATGAGTATGGAATTAGCTATCGCGATGAAAGCGTTAAAGGAAGCGAAAAATCTGGAAGGTAGCATAGAAGATACTGTAAGAAAGTATATGGAAGAAAATCCTATTGCAATTGATGATACGCTTACAATGCCAAATATGGCGGCAGATGCTAAAATGGTAGGCGACAAAATCAAATCAGCAATAGACAAGATTTATAATGCTAGAGTTTTACAGGCGACAAGCAAGAAAGAAGTAGACGAACTGTTTAAGGAATGGTGGAATTACCAGTATGATTCATCATACTCCAAGTCAGAAATGCTGGAGAGATGGTTCGGGAATGTGCTGGTCGATACCAGAGTTCACGGGGAAAAGCAACCGCTCTACACCAAGAGTACGAGCATGATTGGAGAGCTTACAGATGATTCTGCCGGATTGGCGTGTACACCATCTACAGAGACCACCGCCGGAAACGATCCATTCGCACACTTACCTCAGTTCTGGTGTCTAGAAGTATCCGCTGAGAAGAATGCTGATGGTTCCCATGAGATTTTCTACGTGGAGCATATTGACAATACATCAGACGTTAGATCTGGCGAGCATCTTTGCTGGTTACTTCAGAAGAATACTTACAAGAGAGAATGGCAGGACAAAGATTACAAGTACCTAAAAACCAGATGTACACCAGCACCGGGATATAAGAGATGGAAAGAGGGAACAGATCGAACCGGAAAAGTGCATGAGTATATGGCACACCCGAAGTATTATGCCGGAACTGATGCAGATGGAGGCATCACATGCGGAACCGGATTGAAACCGGTAAACCGAACATCCCACCGGACGGGCGTAAGCAGATGGAGAGGCAGAGGAGCACAGTATTCCGGAGCATCTGGCTCTCTGCTAAAATTTTTAGATATTATGATGCGTCTGAAATACGGACGTAAAGGGAATTCAGGAAAAATCGAAGGTTGTACAAATTACAACTACCAGTACACAGTTGCAGTCAGCGAAACAGGCGTAGAGCGAGTGATCCTGACTACAGCGCAAGCAGCAAATCTATTCGTAGGTTCTGCGGTCATGCTGGGAACTAATGCATCGACCAACAGAGATGTAGCAAGCACATATTCCATTTTTGATGCAAAGTTAATCACAGCGATTCAGACTGTGAACATTGAAGGTACAGACTATTCCGCAGTATATGTGAACAATGGAGGAAAGACCTTTGATACAGTAGCAGGAACCACGCTATTATCTACAGCTCCGTATTATTCTGGATGGAATGACAATGTGCTGGGTAGAGATGGTAGCCGGTACAGCCCGACATCCGGAAAAGAACCTGGAATGATTCAGG
>ERZ1034969.1047-NODE-1047-length-12570-cov-5.385777_pt1 | contig 12570 bp, 10 predicted proteins | sample MGYA00520624_ERZ1034969 | MGnify/ENA primary metagenome ERZ1034969 (study PRJEB33766, sample SAMN09781776) | gut metagenome | biome: gut microbiome | host: Homo sapiens | place: Madagascar | study: EMG produced TPA metagenomics assembly of the PRJNA485056 data...
CAGTGCCTTCGTCTTTATCGCGCTGGCCGCTGTGGCAGCCCCACTGCTGGATAAACCGCGGCCCCGTGCGGTCTGTGCCAAGGCGGCCAAGCTCTCCTATGCAGTATTTTTGACCCATCATGTCATCATCCAGCGCCTGGTGCGTGGGTTTGATCTGGCCGCGCTTTCCCGCCGTGACACGGCGATTTTGTTCTGTGTCTACCTGCTGGCAACCTACGCCGCGTCCGAAGCCCTGCTCTGGCTCCAGTGCCGCCTGAAAGAGCAGCGTGAAGCGTTGATGCAGTGACTACCGCCAAGCGGCCCCCTCTGAGAGGGGGCTCCCGCGGAGCGGGTGGGGGAGAGAGCCTTGCCCTTTTATGCTCTCTCCCTCCGTCTGCGCTTCGCGCAGCCACCTCCCTCCCAGAGGGAGGCTTTAATGCAAAATTCCTATCCGCTGTTTGCCCAAAACAGCGGATATTTTTTTGTCATAGTACTCGGCACAAACCTCTGTACAAAAATCGGCTGGTACGGTATAATACAAAGTAAGTATGTGTGCCGGACTGCCGCAAACGCGCCCGGCAAAAAGGAAGTATGGAAAGGGGAGTCCCTGCATGTCTGAGTTCTCTGTTTCTCTGGCAAAACTGGCGGAAGAAGCCAATCTGACCGTCGCCTATACCCCCTGCGAACTGGAAAAGGTCATGGTCACCGCGACCGAAGTGTACCGTCCGGGCATCCTGCTGGCCGGTTACTACGAAAATTTTGATAACAAGCGCGTCCAGATCATCGGCCTGACCGAGATGTCCTATCTGGAAGAGCTGTCCACTTCGCTGCGCAACACCCATCTGGAAAAGCTGTTCTCTTTCCAGCCGCCAGCCGTCATCCTGACCCGCGGCATGCAGCCGCTTTCCGAGATGATGCAGTTCGCCAAGCAGTACGGCGTGCCGCTGCTTATGTCTACCGAGATGACCTCCGCCCTGATGGGCATGCTCATCACCACGTTGAATAAAGAGTTGGCTCCCCGCATCACCCGCCACGGTGTGCTGGTGGAAGTCTACGGCGAAGGCATCCTTATTTTGGGCGATTCCGGCGTCGGCAAAAGCGAGACCGCCATCGAGCTGGTCAAGCGCGGCCACCGTCTCATCGCCGACGATGCCGTCGAGCTGCGCCGCATCTCCTACAAACAGATCCTAGGCACCGCGCCGGAAAACATCCGCCATTTTATTGAATTGCGCGGCATCGGTATCGTCAACGTAGCCCGCGTGTTCGGCATCGGCTCGGTACGTTCCAGCGTCGAGGTCGAGATGGTCATCCAGCTCGAACCCTGGGACCGCACCAAAAACTACGACCGCACCGGCCTGGAGACCGAGTACACCGACATCCTCGGCGTCAAGGTGCCCAAGATGCTGATCCCCGTCATGCCAGGCCGTAACCTGGCCGTCATCATCGAGACCGCGGCCATCAACAACCGCCAGAAGGAGATGGGCTACAACGCCGCCAAGGAACTGCTGAAGCAGCTGGGCCTGAACGACGACGCCAACCTCCAGTAACCACGTCAACAGCAAAGAAGGAACACCATTTCATGCAGATGATTGCAGACCTGCACACCCACACGCTGTGCGCTACCCACGCATTCCAGACCCTAAACGAGATGGCGGCTGCCGCCAAAGACTGCGGCTACAAGGCCCTCGCCATCACCGACCACGCGCCCGCCATGCCCGATGCGCCGCACCGCTGGCATTTCGAGAACCACACTGCCTTGCCCCGCACCATCGACGGCATGGTCATGCTCTATGGGGCCGAGGCCAACGTGGTGGACGCCAAAGGCCATCTGGACCTGCCACCGCGCATCCTGGAATATCAGGATTGGGTGGTCGCATCCATCCACAGTCCCTGCGTGCCGGGTCTGCTGACCCGCAAGGAGGCCAACCGCATCTGGCTGGCCGTGGCCGAGAACCCCTACGTGGACTGCATCGGCCATTCCGAGCAGGAAAACTACCGCTATGATTACGACTTGGTGACCAAGGCGTTCGCCGCCAACCACAAGGTCGTGGAGCTCAACGGCAACTCGTTCAACGTCCGCAAGGACGGCATCCCCAACATGAAAGCTCTGCTGGCCGCCTGCCTGCAAAACGGCTGCCATATCGCCGTGGACAGTGATGCCCACAGCACCTGGCAGCTGCGCCACGGCCTGACGGCTCTCTACGGCATGCTGGAGGAGATGAACTTCCCCGAGGAGCTGATCATAAACGCTACCACTGCAAATCTCACAGCAGAATTAAAATTGCACGGCAAAGCCTGTGCGGAAGAAGTTGGAGGAATACTAGTATGAGCAAGTACACGATTGGTATCGACCTGGGCGGCACCACCATGACCGCCGGTCTGGTGGACGAAAACTATAAGATCATCGGAAAAACCACCTGGGCCACCCGTTTGCCGCGCCCGGCCGAGGACCTGGAAAAGGCCTTGGCTGACCTGTGCCGCACCGTTGCCAAAGAGAATAAGGTCGATTTCACCGACGTAAAATACGTGGGTATCGGTACCCCCGGCAGCGTCAATTTCACCACTGGCTTTGTGGGCTTCAACACTAACTTCGGCTACTATGACTGGAACCTCGGCCCTGACCTGGAAGCCATGCTGGGCTGCAAGGTCTATGTCGAGAACGACGCCAACGCTGCCGCCTACGGCGAGTACATCGCAGGCGGCGCCAAGGGCTACAAGGATGCCGTCGTCATCACGCTGGGCACCGGCATCGGCAGCGGCATCATCCTGGGCGGCAAGATCCTGCGCGGCTTCAACTTTGCCGCCGGTGAGATGGGCCACAACGTCATCGTGAAGGACGGCATCCAGTGCACCTGCGGCCGCAAAGGCTGCTGGGAGCGTTACGCCTCTGCCAGCGCCCTGACCCGCGAGACCAAGGTCGCCATGCAGGCCCATAAAGAGACCATCATGTGGAAGATGACCCCCGACCTCGATCATGTCAACGCCAAGCTCTCCTTCGACGCCGCTGCCAAGGGTGACGCCGTGGCCAAGAGCGTTGTGGACAGCTGGATCGAGTATGTCGGTGTCGGCATCGCCAACGTCATCAACACCTTTGAGCCGGAGATCATCTGCATCGGCGGCGGTGTTTCCAACCAGGGAGAGACCCTGCTGGCCCCTGTCCGCGCCTATGCCGAGAACGAAACCAAGAACATCACCACCGGCCGCTTCCCCAAGATCGTCGCCTGCACGCTGCATAACGATGCGGGCGTCATCGGTGCCGCGGCCCTTGAAAACTCTATCTGATTTTAATTTTCGTATTCAGCGGGAGGAACCATGCAGCAGCAAACGATCGAAACCTTGCGTCAGGCCTTGCAGGAAAGCGCCCTGCCGTTTGCCCAGCAGGAGCCTTTGGCATCCCATACCACTTTCCAAATCGGCGGCCCGGCGGTGTTCTGGTGCACGCCCAAAACCGTGGACCAGCTGCGCCGCACGCTGGTGCTTTGCCGGGAAAACGGTGTGCGCACCTACCTTTTGGGCAACGGCTCCAACACGCTGTTTGCCGACGAGGGCTACGACGGCGCAGTCATCGATCTGCGCGGGCTGAACTTCGGCCCTACAGCGGAACTACGGCCTGACGGCTCCACCCGCCTTACTGCGGGCGCTGGCCTCACGCTGGGGCGGCTTTGCGCCGTTGCCCAGCAGCAGAGCCTTGCAGGCATTGCCTTTGCCTGCGGCATCCCCGGCACCATCGGCGGGGCCGTGTATATGAATGCCGGTGCCTATGGCGGCGAGATGAAGGACGTGCTGGAAAGCGTGACCTTTTTGGACAGCGATCTTACCGAGCGCACGCTGCCTGCCGCAGAATTGGCCCTGGGCTACCGCACCAGCCTGTTTGAGCAGCACCCCGATTGGTGCGTGCTTTCGGCCACAGTGCGCCTGCAGCCCGGCGACAGCGCCGCCATTCTGGCGGAGATGCAGGACTATCTGCAGCGCCGCAAAGACAAGCAGCCGATGGAATGGCCCAGTGCGGGCAGCACCTTCAAGCGCCCCCAGGGCGCCTTTGCAGGCAAGCTGATCGAGGATTGCGGTCTGCGGGGCTTTACCGTGGGCGGTGCCCAGATCAGCGAGAAGCACTGCGGCTTTGTCATCAACCGCGGCGGCGCGACCTGCGCCGATGTCGTCAGCCTGACCAATCAGGTCAAGGCCATCGTGCTGCAAAAGACCGGCTATACGCTGGAGCGGGAAATTCGCGTAGTAAAATAAAGGTGGGGGGAGTACGCATGAAATTTGTGATCGTAACGGGCCTGTCCGGCGCGGGCAAATCAATGGCCGTCAACGCACTGGAAGATATTGGTTTTTTCTGCATCGATAACATCCCGGTGGCACTGCTGCCCCGTATCGTGGACTTTGCCCTGCAAGGCGAAAACCAGCTGAACCGCGTGGCTGTCGTGATGGACGTGCGCGGCGTGCGCAGCAGCGAGCAGCTGGAACAGGCGCTCTCCGACCTGGACGCCCGTAAGTTCGAGTATGAGATCCTCTTCCTTGACGCCAACGACGCGGTCATCCAGCGCCGCTATAAGGAGACCCGCCGCCAGCACCCTATCACCATCAGCGAAAAGCTGCCCATCACCGAGGCCATCGCCCGGGAGCGCCGCCTGCTGCAGCCGCTGCGGGCACGGGCGCAGTATGTCATCGATACCTCGCTGCTCAGCACCGCCCAGAACAAGGAGCGGGTGTGCAGCTTGTTTCTGGACCACGGCGAAAGCCCGATGGCCCTCACGGTGGTGTCCTTCGGTTTCAAGTACGGACTGCCCCAGGAGGCAGACCTTGTGCTGGATGTCCGATGCCTGCCCAACCCGTTCTACGTGCCGGAGCTGAAAAATCTCACCGGTCTGGATCAGGATGTGGTGGACTACGTCATGGCTGCCCCCGAATCCCAGGAGCTGTTGCGCCGCTATGAGAGCATGCTGGAATACGCCCTGCCGCTCTACGTCAAGGAGGGCAAAAGCCAGCTGATGATCGCGGTGGGCTGCACCGGCGGCAAGCACCGCTCCATCACCTTTGCACGCAAGATCGGCGAGTTCTGTGAAAAACTGGGCTACGAGCCCAGCGTACAGCACCGCGACGCCAAGCGCACCCTGTAAAAAATAAAATCTACGCTTTATCGGGAGTTTTATGAGCTTCTCACAAGATGTAAAAAACGAGATCCTGCGCCATAGGATCTCCAAACCATGCTGCTCTGTGGCCGCCGCCTATGCGGTGGCCTGTTTTGGTAAATACTTCGATGACCGCGGCATCGTTCTGCAAACCGAGAACGAGGGCGTGGCTGCCTTTGCCCAAAAGCTGTACCGCCGCTGCGGCATCCGGGGGGATGTGCTGCGCAAGGAGCGCCCCACCGGCCCGGTGTTTGAGTTCAGCGTCAAGGATGTGGTGGAGGTCGAGCGCCTGCTGGAGCTTTTCGGCCACACCGGCAAGGAACCGACCCTGCGCATCCGGCCGGAGAACTTCAAGTGCCAGCACTGTGTGCAATCCTTCATCGCTGCAGCGTTTCTTTGCTGTGGTACGATGACCGACCCGGAGAAGAGCTACAATCTGGAGTTCCTCTCCACCCGTCACTACCTCTCCCAGCAGCTGGAGGCTATGCTGGCCGAGCATGACTTCAACCCCCATCGCGCCCTGCGCAAGGGAGCCAACACGGTCTATATCAAATCGGCCGACCATATCGAGGACCTGCTCACCTTCATGGGGGCGGGCAACGCCGCCATGCGTATCATGGACCAGCGCATGTACAACGATATGCGCAATAAGACCAACCGCCTTTCCAACTGTGAGACCGCTAACCTGGGCAAAAGTGTCCAGGCCGCCGTGCAGGTGCAGCTGGCCATTGAAAAGCTGCAGGCCGCCGGTGCCATGAGCACCCTACCAGAAAATCTGCGCCTGACCGCCAAACTGCGGATACAGTACCCCGACCTGCCGCTGGCCAAGCTGGCCCAAAAGTTTGACCCTCCTGTCAGCAAGGCGGGGCTGTCCCACCGCTTAAAACGCATCCAGGAGGCCGCCCGCCGCCTGGACGAAACCGCTGAATCCGAAAAGCCCACACGAGCCGAAAGCACTAAGGAAACTTGACCATGCCTGAAACCACCCAAAGACAATTTACCCACCTGCATGTGCATACCGAGTACAGTCTGCTGGACGGCGCCTGCCGTATTGACCGCCTGTTTAACCACCTCAAAGCCATGGGGCAGACGGCCTGCGCCATCACCGATCACGGCGTTATGTACGGCTGTGTGGCGTTTTTTGATGCAGCCAGGGCCGCAGGCATCAAGCCTATCATCGGCTGTGAGGTCTATGTAGCCACCCGTACCCGCTTTGATAAGGTCAACCGCATCGACGGCAACAACCACCTGATCCTGCTGTGCAAAAACGAGATAGGCTACAAAAACCTTATCAAGATGGTCTCCGCCGGCTTTACCGAGGGTTTTTACTCCAAGCCCCGCATCGATAAGGACCTGCTGGAACAGCACCACGAGGGGTTGATCTGTCTGTCCGCCTGCCTGGCGGGCGAGATCCCCCAGGCCATCCTGGCAGGGGACTACGAGCGTGCAAAACAGGCCGCGCTTTACTACCGCGACCTTTTCGGCGAGGGAAACTATTATATCGAACTGCAGGACCACGGCCTGGAGGAAGACCAGGTCGTCCTGCCCCAGCTCATCCGATTGGCCCGGGAGACCGGCATCCCCATGGTCGCTACCAACGACGCCCACTACATTACCAAAGAGGACGCCAAGATGCAAAGCATCCTGCTCTGCATCCAGACCGGTAAGACCATAGCCGACGCCGACCGCATGGAATTCCAGACCGATGAGTTTTACCTCAAAAGCACCGACGAGATGTACGACCTCTTCGCGATGGTGCCGGAAGCCTGCGAAAACACCAACAAAATTGCAGAACAGTGCAATTTTGAGTTCACCTTCGGCGAGACGAAACTGCCGTACTTCAAAGCCCCCGATGGCATGGAGAACCAGGAATACTTCGAGAAGCTTTGCTGGGAGGGACTCGAGCGCCGCTACCCCGGCAAAGTCACCGACGCGCTGAAAGAGCGCCTTTCTTACGAGATCAACGTCGTCAAAACGATGGGCTATACCAACTATTACCTCATCGTCTACGACTTCATCAACTACGCCAAAAGCCGGGATATTCCCGTCGGCCCCGGCCGTGGTTCCGGCGCGGGCAGCCTGGCGGCTTACTGCGTCGGCATTACCGACATCGACCCCATCCGCTACAACCTCATCTTTGAACGTTTCCTGAACCCGGAGCGTGTTTCGATGCCCGATTTCGACGTCGACTTCTGCTATGAGCGCCGTCAGGAGGTCATCGACTACGTCAACGAAAAGTACGGCCGCGACCATGTGGCCCAGATCGTCACCTTTGGTACGATGGCTGCCCGCGCCGCCGTGCGCGATGTGGGCCGCGTGATGGGCATGACCTACCAGGACGTGGACCGCGTGGCCAAGCTCATCCCCATGGAGCTGAAGATGACGCTGAAAAAGGCGCTGGAGGTCAGCCCCGACCTGAAAGCCCTTTATGACGGTGACAATCAGGTACATGAACTCATCGACACTTCGTTAAAAGTCGAGGGCATGCCCCGCCATGCCTCCACCCACGCCGCCGGCGTCGTCATTACCCGTGAACCGGCCACCGAGTACGTGCCCCTGTCCACCAACGACGGCCTGCCGGTCACCCAGTTCAACATGGTGGAGATCGAGCGCCTGGGCCTGCTGAAGATGGACTTCCTGGGCCTGCGCACCCTCACCGTCATCCACGATACCGAGATGGCCGTCCGCCACACCAAGGACCCGGATTTCCGGGTGGCCAACATTGACTACGACGACCCCGCCACCTACGAGATGCTGACCCGCGGCGAGACGATGGGCATCTTCCAGCTTGAATCTACCGGCATGACCCAGGTGCTGATGAGCATGCGCCCGAAAAACCTGGAAGATGTCATCGCCCTGATCTCGCTGTACCGCCCCGGCCCGATGGATTCCATCCCAACGTATTTGCGCAACAGAAAGGACCCGTCCAAGGTCGTTTACCAGACCCCGCAGATGGCCCACATCGTGGATGTGACCAACGGCGTCGTCATTTATCAGGAGCAGGTCATGCAGATCTGCCGTGAGCTGGCAGGCTTCAGCTTCGGCCAGGCCGACAATGTGCGTCGCGCTATGAGCAAGAAAAAGCTCAAGGTCATGGAGGCCGAGCGCGAACATTTTGTCCATGGATGCACCGAGCCGGGCAAGGAGTGCGCTGGCTGCGTCAAAAACGGCATCCCGGAGGCAGTGGCAAACCAGATCTACGATGATATGATCAGTTTTGCCTCCTACGCCTTCAACAAGTCCCACGCGGCCTGCTACGCCTACGTGGCCTTCCAGACAGCCTACCTCAAGTGCCATTACCCCCACGAGTTCATGGCCGCCCTGCTGACCAGTGTGCTCGATAATACGTCGAAAGTTATCGAATATACTTCCGAGTGCCAGCGCTTGGGCATCAAGGTCCTGCCGCCGGACATCAACGTCTCCCGCGGCGGCTTCACCGTCGATGGCGACAGCATCCGCTTCGGTCTCAACGCCGTCAAAAGCGTGGGCCGCAACCTGATCGATTCGGTGGTAAAGGAGCGCAAAAACCGCCCCTACCGCAGCCTGTACGATTTCTGCAAGCGGCTGCACGGCAACGAACTGAATCGCCGCGCGCTGGAAAACCTCATCAAGGCAGGCTCCTTCGATGCGCTGGAGCCCAGCCGCCGCGCTATGATCGACAGCGCCGAGGGTATCCTGAAAAGCGTCGAGACCGACGCCCGTCAAAACCTGGAAGGCCAGATGGACCTTTTCGGCATGATGGGCGGGGAACAGGAGCAGGCCGCCAGCGATTACAAGATCCCCAACACGCCGGAATATCCCGCCGGCGATCTGCTCAAAATGGAAAAAGAGGTCTCCGGCCTCTACCTGTCCGGCCACCCGCTGGACGCCTACCGCGCCCAGATCAGCCAGATCTCCACCTGCACCATCGCCGACCTGCAGGGCGAGGATGCCAAGCGTTTTGACAACCAGAATGTCACGATTCTTTGTACGGTCGTCAAAAATAAGATCATGACCACCAAGTCCAACACGCTGATGGCCTTTACCACCGTCGAGGACCTGACCGGTACGATGGAACTGCTGATCTTCCCGCGGGTGCTGGCCGAGTGCCGCGCCGCCCTGCAGGAAAACGCCGTCGTCGTGGCCAACGGCCGCGTCTCTGTAAAAGAGGAAGAAGCCGCCCGCCTAATCGTCGAGGGGGTGCAGCCCATCGAGCACTATGACCCGAGCCAATCTTTCGGTAAAAACCGGGTGGAAAAAGTCCGCCGCGAGACCGGCGGGGGAGAGGCCGCCGGCTATTTCCTGACGGTGCCCAGCCGCCAGGGCCCGGAGATGCACAAGGTGGAAAACCTGCTGTGCAACATCTTTGACGGCGGCACTACCAAGGTCTATTTCCGTTTTGCAGACACCGGCCAAAAGGTGCTGGCCCGCCATATGGCCATCAAGGATGACCCGCTGTTGCGCGCCGAATTGGAACGCATTTTGGGTAAAGATCATGTAAAAGTTCAGACGGCTGAACAAAATGCAAAATAAATCCATGCACTTTGCAAGAATTATCCATAATCTAGACGCTAGAGTTGTGCTATAATGGATACGTCACAGAGATTGTTAAAAATTTATTCTAGCTTCTGGCAATGTGGCGCAATGTGCCCAAAATAGGAGGGGCTTGTTTTATGGCTAAGGAAATTAAAACCATCGGTGTTCTGACCAGCGGCGGTGACGCCCCCGGCATGAATGCCGCCGTTCGCGCAATCGTTCGCGCTGGCATCAGCAAAGGTTACCGCATGATGGGTATCCAGCGTGGCTACAACGGCCTGATCAATGGCGAAGTTTACGAAATGAACGTCCGCAGCGTATCGGAGATCATTCACCGCGGCGGCACGATCCTCTATACGGCACGCTGCCTGGAGTTCAAGACCCAGGAAGGCCAGGCCAAGGGCCTTGCCCGCTGCAAAGAACTGGGCATCGACGCACTGGTCGTCATTGGCGGTGACGGCTCCTTCATGGGTGCCCGTGCGCTGGCCAACCAGGGCATCCCCTGCATCGGCCTGCCCGGCACCATCGATAACGACATTGCCTGCAGTGAATACACCATCGGTTACGACACGGCCATGAACACTGCTGTCGAGGCTATCGATAAGCTGCGCGACACCACCCAGAGCCACGACCGTTGCAGCGTCGTTGAGGTTATGGGCCACCACGCCGGTTATATTGCCCTGAATGTCGGCATCGCTACCGGCGCTGTCGCTGTTCTGCTGCCGGAGATCCCCTTCGACTTCGAGCGCGACATCCTGCAGCGCATGCGCCAGACCCAGGTCACCGGCAAGAAGCACTTCATCATCATCGTGTCCGAGGGCGTCGTCGGTGCCCAGGAGTTGGCCAACCAGATCCAGGCTGCTACCGGTGTCGACTCCCGCGCAACCGTTCTGGGCCACATCCAGCGCGGCGGTTCTCCCACGGTGCGTGACCGCGTCAACGCTTCTCTGATGGGCTACCACGCCATCGACCTGATCGATAAGGGCATCTACAACCGTGTTGTCGCCGTCTCCGGCGATAAGATCGTCGACTACGATGTCAATGTGGCCCTCTCGATGCACAAGACCATCGACCGCGACATGATCGAGATCGCAAACGCCATCTCCATCTGAGCGTCCCAATTCAAATAATTCGCACAAGCCCGCACAAAATTGCAAAAAACACTTGCAATTTGTGCGGGCTTGTGGTATTATACTACGGCAATACACACGCATTGCGTTGTTTTTTTGTGCGCTTTTTTCGTTAAAGCGTTAGAAAACATAAAACGTCATGCGGAGGGTAAAACTAAATTTATTGGAGGATTTTTTACTATGGCAGTCGTATCTATGAAACAGCTTCTCGAAGCAGGTGTCCACTTCGGTCACCAGACCCGTCGTTGGAACCCCAAGATGGCTAAGTACATCTTCACCGAGCGCAACGGCATCTACATCATCGACCTGCAGAAGACCGTTAAGAAGCTGGATGAGGCTTACAACTTCGTGCGCGACACCGCTGCTCAGGGCGGCGAGATCCTGTTCGTCGGCACCAAGAAGCAGGCTCAGGATTCCATCCGTGACGAGGCTACCCGCTGCGGCATGCACTATGTCAACGCTCGTTGGCTGGGCGGCATGATGACCAACTTCCGCACCATCCGTAAGCGCATCGACCGTATGGATCAGCTGGCTAAGATGAAGGAGAACGGCACCTTCGAGCTGCTGCCCAAGAAGGAAGTTGTCAAGCTGGAGCTGGAGATGGAGAAGCTGGACAAGTACCTGGGCGGTGTCAAGAACATGAAGACCCTGCCGAAGGCTATGTTCATCGTTGACCCCCACAAGGAGCGCATCGCTGTCTCCGAGGCCCGCAAGCTGAACATCCCCATCGTTGCTATCGTTGATACCAACTGCGATCCCGATGAGATCGATTACGTGATTCCCGGCAATGACGACGCTATCCGCGCTGTCAAGCTGATTTCCGGTGCCATGGCCAGCGCTGTTCTGGAAGGCAAGCAGGGCGTCCAGGAGGCTCCCGCCGCTGAGGAGAAGACCGAGGCCTGATCCCCGTGTGCCCGGAACACCTATTAGTATAAGACAGAAAGGACAAGAGAGATTATGGCTATTTCTGCAAAAGACGTTATGGAACTGCGCAAGCAGACCGACTGCGGCATGATGGAGTGCAAAAAGGCTCTGACCCAGGCTGACGGTGACTTCGAGAAGGCAATCGAAATCCTGCGTGAGCAGGGCCTGGCTGCTGCCAACAAGAAGGCTGGCCGTATCGCCGCTGAGGGCATGGTATATGCCGTTTCTTTCGGCAACTGTGCTGTTGTCGTTGAGGTCAACGCCGAGACCGACTTCGTTGCCAAGAACGATAAGTTCGTTGAATTCACCAAGAACCTGGCTAAGGTCGTTGCTGACGAGAATCCCGCCGATGTTGAGGCCCTGATGGCCTGCAAGATGGGCGAGGGCACCGTTGACGATGCCCTGAAGGCTCTGATCCTGGTCATCAAGGAGAACATCAAGGTTCGCCGTTTCGCTCGCTACGAGGGCGTTTGCGCTGCTTACGTCCATGGCGGCGGCACCCACGGTGTCATCGTCAAGTTCGAGACCAGCGACGAGGTTGCTGCTAAGCCCGAGTTCGCTGCTTTCGGCAAGGACATTGCTATGCAAATCGCTGCTGCTAACCCCAGCTACCTGAACGAGTCCGATGTTCCGGCCGACGTTCTGGCTAAGGAGAAGGAGATCGTTCTGGCCCAGATGGCTAACGATCCCAAGACCGCCAACAAGCCCGACGCCATCAAAGAGAAGATGGCCATCGGCAAGCTGGGCAAGTTCTACAAGGAGAGCTGCTTGGTCGATCAGGCTTTCATCAAGGACGGCGGCATCGACGTCAAGAAGTACGTTGCTGATACCGCTAAGGCTCTGGGCGGCGAGATCACCATCGCTTCTTACACTCACTTCACCAAGGG
>ERZ1034969.1053-NODE-1053-length-12515-cov-53.359631_pt1 | contig 12515 bp, 9 predicted proteins | sample MGYA00520624_ERZ1034969 | MGnify/ENA primary metagenome ERZ1034969 (study PRJEB33766, sample SAMN09781776) | gut metagenome | biome: gut microbiome | host: Homo sapiens | place: Madagascar | study: EMG produced TPA metagenomics assembly of the PRJNA485056 data...
AGTTCGTAAGCTGGATTGCCCGTGGCGAGTATACGATCGACGGCGTTTTCGATTATGGCGGCACGACCGCCCGCGCCCTGCGCACCGGCAAAGGTGGCTCCGGCGAACGCGACAACGGTAACGGTTCGCTCATGCGCATCGCGCCCCTGGCGTTTGTCGACGCGACTGACGACGAGATCTGCGAGGTCTCCGCGATAACGCACGCTCACAGAACATCGACCGACGCATGCGTCATATTTGTCGAGCTGATGAGAGACGTGATGAACGGCACGCTTCCCTCATGGGTGCTCCACCTGAAAGACGTGCCCGAGCACGAAATCAGGTCCGGCGGCTTCGTGCGCGACACGCTTAAAGCCGCTACTTGGTGCTTTGTGAACACCACCAGCTACGAGGAATGCGTGCTCACCGCCGTCAACCTGGGCGACGACACCGACACCACCGCAGCCGTCGCAGGCGCCCTCGCCGGCACGGCCTACGGTCTCAAAGCCATCCCGCAGGAGTGGGTCGACACCCTGCGCGGTAAAGAGTTGATAGAACGGTGTTTGTTTTAGGACGCGTCTTCAACGAAGACAATGACAGTCAACGCAAATGATTAGGGGACCGCACAAATGATGATTACAGAATGCGCCGTCATAGGTCCGTTCGTCACGGAGCAAAGCACCATGGGACCGTACACCGTGTTGATATTCGAATCCACGCTGCCGCAGAAAAGGGCCGGTTGCAGCCGGCCCTTTAGACGATAATACCTGCGTTGCCCGCGCTTCCGAAGTGTGACTAGCTGAGGAGCGGGTTCCGCGGCACAGTTTGATTTTACCCAGTGGAAAGGCTCTTTTACAGCCGTTCCACCGTTTATTTACATCTGGCACCCTCAAACAATCAGACGGCAGTCCGCGCTCCTGTGAGCTGCCCCATACCCCTGGCTTGCAGGTTACGGCGCCAACCGACACCACTCCCCTACTTCCCAAATAGCGCACCCAGCAGACCGCGGCGTTTGGGCTTCTCCTCTCGGTAAGAACCCTCCGCCGCCGCTGCCACCTGCCGCGGTTGCTCGCCACCTCCGCGGCGTACGATCTGGTATAGGAACGGCGATTTGACGTATTTGACCTCGATGGGCGTGGCGTGCACGGTGCTTTCGCTCGACAGCAGCACGCTTGGATTGAGCGGCGCCACGATATGCGTCTCGCGCTTGTCGCTAAACACCACCGCCGCCGAGCGACCCGTCTGGCCATTCACGGCGATGCGCACCTGCTCGCCGTCGCGGCTATCCAAAGCCGGGCGATCGACAAAGTAGACCGGTACCATCACCAGGCCGTCCTTGTGCTTGCGAGCCTTGCGCGCCCACGTGCGGATGCTCTTTTTATTGAGCCCCAGCACCGCCTCGGCATCGTTGCCTGCAACATCGAGCGCCAGCTTATCAATAACCACCTGGTCCTTGGTAGATGCATCGACGGAAACGACGCGGAAGTCGCCTTCCTGCATGGCGGGATCGAACGGCCCCACCTTGCCAAAGTCCCACGGCTCCAAAATGCCCATAAGGCGAACATCCAGATAGTTTGCCCTGGGATATGCCCAGTCGAGTACCTCGTAGTACACCAATGTCTCCTTGTTCAGGCCCTTGCCCGGGAAGGACGCCATCATGCGCAGGTCCGCCAGCGCCATGGGGAAATAGAAGAGCATCATGTCGTTTTGGATCGCGTCTTCTACGTCGTGCCCGGCAAAGGCGTCCGGATACTGGCGCACCAACTGCAGTGCGTTGGCACGTGCCTGCTGCGGCGATATCTCACAGGGGACGCCCTGTTCGGGAACGTATTCGGCACCCACGCCCATGGTCAGACGCTTACTAAACGTGCCGGGCTTGAGAAGGTCAGCCATACCGATTTTGTTGCCGCAGGACGGGCACTCAAACACGCGCTGGGTCGACTCACCCTCAAAGGACGCGCCGCAGAAGGGGCAGGGAATGCTCACATGCGTCGCCTCTTGGAACTCCTGCGCCGTTCCACAATCTTCCCACAGCAGATACTCCAGAACCGACTGATTGCGCCAGTGTGAATTGAAGAAATACCAGTCCGGGTCCTCTGGGCGCTCGAGCTGCGAGACGTGCGTGAGCTTGAGCAGCCCGTCAACTACCGTCAACGGCGTATGACGAATGCCCAGGGCACTCTTGGGCTCCCCCGCATCGACCTGCCACGGAATAACCGTTTCGCAATAGGTGCACTCAAAGCTGCGCTTTGCCTGGTGCGAATACATGGGGCCGCCGCAGTTTTGGCATTTAATGGCAAACATCTCGTCCATGGAAACGTCCTCCTTCGCACAGGGCTGTCGACATTAAGTATGTCGAGCAAATCGGCGCGTGCCCATACCCATGTGGCCCAAAATGGAGCACTCGGTCGGACGGGAAGGCGCAGTGAACCCGAAGGCGCGCGGACGGTCGCCCCCTCCGCCTCGCACCCGTTAGCGCCGGCAGACCATTGCTGCATTTTCTGAGCATCGGCACACGTTGCGTCTGTGCGAGCTACACTATCCCCTTAAACATGATTGTGAGGACGATCGTTATGCTATTTGTAAATCGGCTGGTACATACACTTGTTCCCGGCAGCGAAAGTAAGCCGGTCGATACCTCTTGCCGCACCAACGCGGGCTTTGCCGCAAGTCTCATCTGCATTGGCCTCAACATCACCCTGTGCCTGGCCAAAGGCATTGCAGGCCTGCTCGCCGGCTCTGTCTCCCTCATCGCTGACGCCTTTAACAACCTCTCCGATGCATCGAGCAACATCGTGAGCCTACTCGGGTTCCGCCTTGCCAGCCGACCGGCCGACGAAGGCCACCCCTATGGCCACGGCCGTTATGAATACCTGGCCGGCCTGTTTGTCGCCGTCCTTGTTTGCGCCGTCGGCATCAACCTGATCTTGGAGTCGGTCACCAAGATCATTAAGCCCTCTCCCACCGCGTATTCGGCGCTCTCCATGGCAGCCCTTGTCCTGTCCATGCTCGTCAAGTTTTGGATGGCGGCATTCAACCGCACGCTGGGCAACCGCATAGATTCCGAGACGCTCATCGCCACGGCGCAGGATTCCAAAAACGACGTCATTACCTCGGCCTCGGTCCTGGCCGCAGCGCTTATTTCGCAGACGACCGGCTTTGACCTCGACGGCTGGGCAGGCCTAGGTGTGGGCATCTTCATCTGCATCAGCGGTATGGGCCTGGTGCGCGACGCCATCAGCCCGCTGTTGGGGCAAGCGCCCGACCCCAAGCTCGTCCAGGCAATCCGCGACAAGATCATGTCGTATCCGCAGGTCCTAGGCACGCACGACCTGATGGTGCACGACTACGGCCCCGGCCGCCAGTTTGCCAGCGCACACGTGGAAATGCCCGGCGAGGGCGATGCCTTTGAGCACCACGAGATCCTGGACGCCATCGAGCACGATATCAAACGGCAGATGGGCATCGACATCACGCTACACTGCGACCCCATCGCCACCACCGGCGACGACCTGCGCGGCTGGGTCAAGCGCGGCATCATGCAGATCGACCCCGCGCTCTCCATCCACGACCTGCACGAGCACGACGGGTTCGTTTCGTTTGACCTGGTGCGTCCCGACGGCTTTGACATATCCGACGAGGAGCTGCTGGAGCTCGTCACGCGCATCGTGCACGAGCGCCGGCCCGATGTCTCGTGCGTCGTCACGTTTGACTCGGGCTTCAGCTCGCCCGAGCGTCCGGCCGAGCAGCTGTAATCGACAGCAAAACGGGACGCAGGACCGCCGACCAACGCGCCTACGCGCCCGGTCACGCGATCCTGCGTCCTGTTTTTGTTTGCACTGCTAAGGCTCTAGCCGCTCGACCGCTAGTTCCCCTGCGCGCCCGAAATGCCGTTTTGCAGCGTATCCCAGGCGTTGGTTGCCATATCGCCCAGATTCTGCGCGGTATCGCCGAGATTCTGAGCGGTGTCACCCAACTGCTGGGCCTTATCTCCCAGCTCCTGGGCCTTGTTGCTCAGGTCCTCCAGCGTGTTAGAGCTCGAGCTGTCCGTGGTGCCTTGATCACCGGACGCATTACCCGACGAGCTGTTCTTGCGCGTGAGCTGAATCTCGAGGTTACCGTTTTCGTTATAGTAGGCAGACGTCACGACCCAGTTGGCATCGACAACAGGTGTTGAGCCATCATCGGTCAGGATCACGGCATTCGAAAGATCGGCCCCGCGCGACTTGAGGAGCTTCTTGGCGTTAGACCAGTACTGACCCGGGATATCGCTCAGGTCGACGGCGCCGGACTGGGTAGCCTCGGTCTGCTCGGCCGTGGTATCAGTCGCGGCGCCCCGCTTGTTGAGCATGCCCGACACGATGGCAAACACAACCGACAGGGCAAAGAAGATCGCCAGCACGATCAGGATTTTCTTGATCACGCTCGACGAACGCGAAGGCTTCTTCTCCTCGTCCTCGCCATACTGAGGGATGGACTTGGGATACTCGCGATAGGGCTGGCGCGCATGCGGATCGCGTGACCCATAACAAGGCTGGGTCTGCGCCGTGCGCGGCATATATGTCGTCTGCTGAGGCTGCGGAATTGGGTTTTGCAGCAGGTCATCATAAGGGTCTGCCGCCGCGTTGCCGTAGGGGCTCTGCGACGAGGCACCATACGGGTCCTGCGCTGCGTTTCCGTAATTCACAACGCGCGTGGAATCGGCCGACGCCTGCGTCGTATCGGGAGCAGCGTAGCCGGGATTCGGCACGACGCGGGTCTCATCGGCGCCATTGCCCGTCCGCGGGGAGCCGTAGCCACCCATTACGGTCGTCTTGTCCTGGTCCATGCAACGTTTCCTTTCCGTCGCCCGTAAGCATCAAGTTATCCATGCATTCTACCCGCGCAAAAGCCTATGATGGGCAAAGGTCGTCGGTATCTACAAGACATGCGCGGCCGACGGTCACAAGCGAATCGAGGATATGTCATGGCAAAAAGCAAGCTCATCAAAGACACAACGCGTGCCGAGCGCGAGGAGATCATCAAGCTGGCGCTCGCGGGCTGTGGAAACGGCAGCTGCGACAACTGCGGAAGCTGCAGCTTGGGAGCCGGTGATCCATATGGCACCTACCAGCCCTACATTGACGGCGAGATGGAAATCGCCGATATCAACATGATGGTCGCCGAGCGCAACGCCAAACTCTTCGGCCTCCAGCGCGGCTAATGATCCCTTCTTGGGCCGTGCACCAAAAAATGCGCCCATCTACTACGTTTAACCCAAGGACGCCAACCATAGCCATATTTGTATTAACAAAACCGCAGGTAAACGTCTTGCTGTATTGACAAAAAACGCTCCATGGTTGGTCCAACCCTGGTAAACGTAGTAGATGGGCGCTTTTCGTGGCGCGGCTGGCCCAGATAGCTTGTTTCGGAGCCAATTTGTATCAAAAAGTCCCCGGCGACACTGTGTTTTGCGCCACCGGGGACTGTTCAGATTACTCCCTGCCGCTTTGCTCTACTCGTTGGGCACGTACGTGGCCTTGGCTCGGTCGGGCGTTACATCCTGACCGCAGGAACAGCTCGAGTCGAAGGCGTGCGCAACCAAGTCGTGGGTATCCCATGCCATGCAGTCAAACTCACCAGTATCGAGGACAACGATATAGCCCTTGCCGTCGTAGTAGAAATGATCATCGGTAAAGTTATCGTCATCGTCGATGTTGTCTTCGGACACGGAGTCTATATCCGGCTTTGCCGTCCTAATTGCCTGCTTTGCCTCACTCTTGAGCGTGTCAAGCGAAAGCCCGTGCTGCGCAAGCGAATCCTCGAGCGAAACCTGCTCACCCGTCTTGAGGTTGTAGAACGCCGACCTTGTCACTCGCTCCGATCGATACGGAGGTTGATAGCTATCGGTGTAGGTTCGCACGCAGGCGATATCGCCGTCAATCGAGACAATCTCGGCGGTATACATCATGGTCACGCGGCTGTCCTCGTCGTCTATCGAGGCCTGCTTACTCGCATCGAGCGTGTCCGCAACGAGCTGAACCATATCCTTGTTAAACTTGGCGACACCCACGCCCTGTCCCTTCACTTGGGGATAGGTCCACGTAGCCGTAATCTGGCACGTGTCATCGGGGGACGGGTCCAGCGGGCCTTCGCCAACCGCAGCCGTAAAATCGACATTCTGCGTGGCAGAGACGGCCTCGTAGCTCGCCTGCGCATTGTCGCCGGCGTCCTTCGACTTCAACTGCTCCAGCGTCGTGGCGACCGTGCCAATGGTGCTGTTAACCGAGCTCTCGTCGGCATACAAGAAACCGAAACCGCCCAAAGAGGCGGAACCGACTTCATTCGGGGCAGCAAGGTCGGTCATGGCTTTGAATGACTTGCCGTCGTAGCCAATGAATTTAACTTGGTATTCGTGAGTAGAAGGACCACTTTCACCAGAGAGATCGCTTTGTTTAATTGCTGTCCCATGGTCGTACCACTGCGAAAAACCAATCTTGCCCTCGTATTCATCAAGCCAGACAGACACACACGCCTCCTGATGAGATACGTTTACCTCTGGCGTGTAGACCTTCTCAATCTCGCCATTCTTATACGCCCAGACCTCAAGATGCGCAGCGGCTGCGTTATCCCCACGGTCCACCGGTTCATCGGAATACTCAATCAGCAGCTCATCTTGACCATCGCCATCAAAGTCAACAAATTTGGCGTAAGCAACACCCTGGGCTCCATACGTGTATTCATCGAACTCGACAGCCTCGCCCTCGCCGTACTTCTTTTGGTACTCGAGGATCTTGTCGGTGAACAGCTCGTTTGCCGTCTTGACTGCCGCCTTGGCAGAAGCCTTGGCCTCCTTCTTGGACTGCGTGAGCTCAACGCTCTTAGGGGCGTCCGAGCCTTCCTTGGCGTAGTCCACCTTCATGGTGGTCGTGCTCTTCTTTTTGCCCTTGCCCGAGGTAATGGTCATCTGGTACTTCTGATCGGGCAGCTCGCCAAAGTCCTCCATGGCAAAGCCGTCCTCGCCGTCCACTTTGATGGTGTAGCTCTTGCCCTTGCCGGACACCGGCGCCAGCTCGACGGTATAGCTCTTGAGCTTTTTTCCTTTGCTGTTCTTGGGCAGCACTTTGGTCTCACATGCGCAGACAACGTAGCCCTTCCCACCCGAAGTCACCTCGGACGACGCGCCGATACGCAGCACGATCACGATAGTGGCGACAATGGCGACAACGGCAACACCGCCGATAACGGCAGCGACGATACGGCCCCTGTGCTTGGGCTTCTTGGGCTGCGGCGTCGGAACAAACGGCTGAGCGGCCTCAGCAGGCTCAGTCATAGGCTCCTCATAACGAGGCTGCGCCGCCATATGAACCGGGGTACCCTGAGGAGCTTGCTGTCCCACAGGAGCGGACGCCGGCGCAACCCCTACCGGAAACGCCACAGGCTCCGCCTGGTCTTCAACTCCGTCCACGCGTGCTCCGCAGCTCGTGCAAAACGTGGAGCCATCTGGTATCTGAGCTCCGCACTTGGTGCAATACATCGCATCTCCCGTCTCTCGTCGCAGCCGCAATGCGCCCGCGCAATTCTTCCAACTAGACCGTACGAGAGAAATCCCCATTCTTGTTGCGCAACATTGCCGCCACGTCCAAAACTATGCCGGTTTACTACGATAAATCGCCCGAACCTGAGCATGCTACTTTACAAGAAAACAAAACCGCAGGTAGACGAATCGGTCATTATCGAAAAATCCAGATATGGTCGAGATATACCGATTCATCGTAGTAAACCGGCATAATTTTGGACAAACGACCCCATACGGATAGCCTCATTGACCCAACAGCCACAGAATGATCCGTTTTCCTCCGTCCCCTTGGGATCAAAAAGCCCCGCCGGGCCTTGGCAGGCGCGACGGGGCGGGCATGCGGCTATGAGCAGCAGGCTTAGAACAGGCCAGTGATGTTGCCGTCGTTGTCGACGTCGATGTTCTCGGCCGCGGGAACCTTGGGCAGGCCCGGCATGGTCAGAACGCTACCGGTCAGCGCGACCACAAAGTGGGCACCGGCGGAAACCTTGAGCTCGCGCACGGTGATACGGAAGCCCTCGGGAGCGCCCAGCGCCTTGGCGTTGTCGCTAAAGCTGTACTGCGTCTTGGCCACGCACACCGGCAGGTTGCCAAAGCCGTTCTCGCGCAGCTCTGCGAGCTGGCGCTTGGCAGCCGGCGTAAAGTCGACGCCATCGGCGCGGTAGACCTTGGTGGCAACGGCCTCAAGGGCATCAGCCACATCGGCGCCGTCCTCGTAGGCAAACTTGAGCTCGCTCGGCTGCTCGATCAGGCGCATGACCTCATCGGCCAACTCAAGCGCGCCCTCGCCGCCCTTGGCCCAAACCTCGGACAGCTTGACGTTGACACCGAGCTTCTGGCACTCGGACTCGATCAGAGCAAGCTCGGCCTCGGTGTCCGTCGGGAAGCGGTTGATGGCAACCACGCAGGGCAAGCCGTACACGTTCTGAATGTTGTCGACGTGACGCAGCAGGTTGGGCATGCCAGCCTTGAGGGCCTCGAGGTTCTCCTCGTTGAGGTCGGCCTTGGCGACACCGCCGTTGTATTTAAGCGCGCGAGCGGTCGCGACGACCACGACGGCGCTGGGACGAACGCCCGTCATGCGGCACTTAATGTCGAAGAACTTCTCGGCACCCAGGTCGGCGCCAAAGCCGGCCTCGGTAATGGCGACATCGCCAAAGCGCATGGCCATACGCGTAGCCATGATGGAGTTGCAGCCGTGGGCAATATTGGCGAAAGGACCGCCGTGGACAAACGCAGGCGTACCCTCGAGCGTCTGGACCAGATTGGGTTTGAGCGCATCCTTAAGTAGGGCCGCCATGGCGCCCTGGGCCTTAAGGTCGCGGGCGCGGACGGGCTCGCCGGCATAGCTGTAGCCGACGACAATCTCGCCCAAGCGCTCCTTGAGGTCGTTGATGCTCGTGGACAGGCACAGGATTGCCATGACCTCGGAGGCAACGGTGATGTCGAAGCCGTCCTCGCGTGGCACGCCCTGAGCCTTACCACCAATGCCGTCGATGACGTGGCGCAGCTGGCGATCGTTCATGTCGACGACGCGCTTCCAGGTGATGCGCTTAACGTCGATGCCGAGCTGGTTGCCCTGCTGAATATGATTGTCGAGCATGGCGGCCAGCAGGTTGTTGGCGGCGCCGATGGCATGGAAATCGCCGGTAAAGTGCAGGTTGATGTCCTCCATGGGGATGACCTGGGCCCAACCGCCGCCGGCGGCACCGCCCTTTACGCCAAAGACGGGGCCGAGCGAAGGCTCGCGCAGGGCCACGGCACTCTTGACGCCGCGACGGCGCAGGCCGTCGGCCAGACCGATGGTCGTGGTGGTCTTGCCCTCGCCCGCAGGCGTTGGGTTGATAGCGGTCACGAGAACGAGCTTGGCCTGGTGATCAGTCGGCTCGTTGAGCAGTGAATAGTCGACCTTAGCCTTGTCGAAGCCGTACGGAATAAGGTGCTTAACGTCGACGCCGGCGTTCTTGGCCACCTCGGTAATAGGCAGCGGCGTGACAGAACGTGCGATTTCGATGTCAGTAGGCATGGGCGGTCCTTTCGTTACCGAATGAGAAAAAGACCAATTCAGCATAGCACGGGCGCGCAATAGTAAAACACCCGTAACCGATGAATGGCGATATGTTTATCCAATGCCCAGCGATAGCCCAACAGCCCGCCAAAACAAAGCGCCCTAAACGGTAGGTTCAATCCCCAGGTGCTCAAAGGTGCGAAGGGTTGCCTGACGGCCCTGCGGCGTACGAATCATCAACCCGCACTGCAGCAAATAGGGCTCATAGACATCCTCGAGCGTGCCCGGGTCCTCGCCCACCGCGCTGGCAAGGGTCGTAAGTCCCACGGCACGACCGGAGAACGTCTTAGCGAGCGTCTCCAAAATGCGAATATCCATCCAGTCCAGACCGAGCTCATCGATCTCGAAGAACTCGAGCGCCTGGCGGCAAATGTCCAGCTCGATGGGACCGTTGCCACGCACCTGCGCATAGTCGCGCACGCGCTTGAGCAGACGGTTAGCCAAGCGCGGCGTGCCACGCGAGCGTGAGCCGATCTCGAGCGCGCTCGGATGGTCTATTGTCACACCCAGGATAGTCGCCGAGCGCGTCACAATCTGCGCGAGCTCCTCGACCGTGTAGTAATCCAGGCGATATGAAATGCCAAAGCGGTCGCGCAACGGGCCGGTCAACATGCCTGAGCGGGTCGTTGCCGCTACCAGCGTAAACTTGGGAATATCCAGGCGAATCGAGCGCGCCGCCGGGCCCTTGCCAATCACGATATCGAGGGCAAAGTCCTCCATCGCGGGGTACAGGACCTCCTCGACCGAACGGTTGAGGCGGTGGATCTCGTCGATAAACAGCACATCACCCGGCTGCAAGTTAGTAAGGATGGCTGCCAGGTCGCCGGTGCGCGCAATAGCGGGGCCGCTCGTCGTCTTGATCTGAGCGCCCAGCTCGTTGGCGATAACCGTAGCCAGCGTGGTCTTGCCCAGACCCGGAGGGCCCGAGAAGATCACGTGGTCGAGCGTCTCGCCACGGCTCTGCGCCGCTTCGATCAACACGCGCAGGCTCTGCTTGATGTGCTCCTGGCCGCAGTAATCGTCCAGGCGCTGGGGGCGCAAGGTGCGGTCGACATCGAGGTCCTCGGCCGTCAGCTCCGAGCCCACCATGCGCTCGCCGTGCGCCATGGAAGCCGCCGGCGAGTTGCCGGGCGTCGCCCACAGGTCCTGAGAGTCATCGGCTTCCCACATCACGCATCCATTCCGAGTCGCTTAAGCGCCGCGCCGAGCAGGTCCTCGACACGCATATCCTGCCCATCATACCCGCTCAGGGCGACATCGGTCTCCTGCGGGCTAAAGCCCATGGAAAGGAGCGCCGCACGGGCATCGTCGATGGCAGAGGGAGCGGCGGCGGGCACGGGCATCGCAACCTGCCCGGGAATCACATCGACCGGCACAAAGCCCTTGTCCTTGGCAAAGGTGCTCTTGAGTTCCAAGATCAGGCGCTGCGCCGTCTTTTTGCCCACGCCGGGCACCTTGGCCATGCCCTTGTCGTCCTCGGCCATTACCAGCGAATACAGCTGTCCCACGGTATAGGTGGAAAGCACGGCGAGTGCCAGGCGCGGACCAACACCCGAGACGGACACGAGCCGGTCGAACATCGTGCGCTCGTCCTTGGAGGCAAACCCAAAGAGCGTCATGGCGTCCTCGCGCACCTGCATGCGCGTGTAGAGGCGAACCTCGCCGCCGGGCGTCGGCAACGTGGCAGCGGTGCTGCCCGAGATGCCGAGCTCAAAGCCCACGCCCGACACATCGACAACGGCCGAGCTCATCGTGGCCTCGACAAGCGTTCCATGGAGCTGGGAGATCATCAGTATCCGGTTCCTCTCTGTTGATAGAACTCGCCGCCAGTAAGGGCGCGGGTACGGCTGAGGTTTACGTGGCAGATGGCGCAAGCCAGGGCATCGGCGGCATGGTCGGGATGCGGGTCGTGGTCGAGCTGCGTGAGCGTACGAACCATATACGCGACCTGCCGTTTGTCCGCGGCTCCGGTGCCCACAACAGCCTGCTTAATCTGCATAGGCGTGTACTCGCCAATCTCGAGCGCGCATTCCGAAAGCGCCACGAGCGCGGCACCGCGGGCATGCGCCGTAGGGATGGCCGAGCGAACGTTGGCGCCAAAGTAAATGCTCTCGATGGCAGCGGTATCGGGTCGATAACGCTCCACGACGCCCTTGAGGTCGCGGGCGATATGCGACAGGCGCACCGCGAGCGGACTACCCGCGCTGGTCTCGATGCAGCCATAGGCACGGCAGCGAACCTCGCCACGCCGCTCCTCGATAATCCCCCAACCCGTATGAGCCAAACCGGGGTCAATGCCCAAGATAACCAAGCCAACCTCCCCTCGCCACAAGCGCAGCGCAAGACAAGGCCCCGCGCATCATTCACGAACGTCTGTTCTAGAATAACACAACGCTAGCCCTATAAGTCAGCCGAGATCGAATTGTAGGTTGAGCATACGCAAGCGAGCGCCCGCCAGAGCGAGCAAGGTGCCTTGAAAGAGGAGGGCATTGACCTGGTGGTCATGCCCGACGATTGAAAGGCAGATTGCCGCTCTGGCGGGCGCGCAGCGTCGACTCGTTACGCGGTTTGGCAAAACCGCGTAACCTTTTTAGTTCTGGCTAAAGAACGGGAACTGCCTCGGATCCACCGGCGGATGCGGCATCGGCGTGCCCTGGGGTCCACCCTGCGGGCCACCCTGGCCGCCCATCATCTTATCGATGGCGTCCTGAACCTCGCCCTCGAACTTTTTCATGCCCTCGTGCAAACGACGCTGACCGTCCTCAGAGCGCAGCTCCTCCATCTGCTCGGGCGAAATACCCAGCAGCTCACCCAAAATGCCCATCATCTCACCGCGCATACGGTCACTCGTATCGTCGTCGGCAAAGCGACGCACCTCGGCGCGCGCCAGCGAATCAACCGTCATGCGCT
>ERZ1034969.1058-NODE-1058-length-12487-cov-5.748472_pt1 | contig 12487 bp, 28 predicted proteins | sample MGYA00520624_ERZ1034969 | MGnify/ENA primary metagenome ERZ1034969 (study PRJEB33766, sample SAMN09781776) | gut metagenome | biome: gut microbiome | host: Homo sapiens | place: Madagascar | study: EMG produced TPA metagenomics assembly of the PRJNA485056 data...
GCCCCAGCCCGAGCCCGAGCCCTCGCCCTCGCCCGAGCCCGATCCCTCGCCCGAGCCGGAGCCTACAGAAAGAAATGCCTTGATCTTATCATCAAGCATCATCGTTTCCACTCCCTTACAGCGGCCAGAGACTCTGCCGCCTTATCCGTACAGACCAAAATCTGGATCGCACCCGTAAGGACCATTTCGGACACCATGACGGTAAATTTGCAGTCGCCAGGCTTTTTCGTCCCGTCTACCGCCAGTTGCTCCACAGCGCACGCACCGTCCCAGTACCACAGCTTGCGCACGTTGGTCATAGTGACTTCGTCGCCATTGCGTTCCTTGATCTGCCCGAAGAAAACGCCTGCCTGTGCGCACCGCACAACGTACATCTGATTGTTTTTCGCTTCCATTTTTTGTTCCTCCTAAATTTCTTTGATTGTAATCCCATGCACCATCAGCATCAGCTTCCTCTTGATAACAAACAGCCTGTAAGCGGCGCTCTTGGAATCGTCGTAGCCCTTTACGTCCTCCACCACCACTTTGCAGCCATCCCGGTAAACAAAATCGGCAACATAGGTGCAGGGATGTTCCCAGTTCCCATCGGCTCTTTTTTGCCGGGGGATCAGCTCAAACGGCACCTGGCAGCGCAAGCCCGTAATCTGGCCCGCTCGTTGCAGCAAATCCAGCTCCCGGAACCTTGCCGCCTCCTTCTCGCTGGCAAAATTCCTTACCGTGCCATCCGGCATCCATACGTCTGTCGGCTTGGCGTGGTACTTGTTTGTCCTTTTCTCCTTGGGCCTCTGCTGCGCTCCCAGCTTTTGCAGCACTTGCCGCTGCGCCTTTGGCCCCATCCTGGCCAGGTCTGCCGATGTCAATGCCATTCGTTCACCGCCCTTTATTTTTCCTCCGCTCTACCCGCTGCCGCCCGTTTTTCCTAAACGCATAAGCGTCGCTTTGCCTGGCACGGATGGTACTCAACGCCGCCCGCTCCTCCTCATGCTCCGCCCTCTGCTGGAGGTAAGCCTCACACTTGCTGTGGCAGTCGGAGTAGCGGCGGGCACAGTCAACGCAGCAGGTTATCATGTGGCACCGTCCATCCGGGCCCCGCAGTTGGGGCAGTAATTCGAGCAAACTGGCAACGCACCTTCGCATTGCGAGCACCGGCAGTAAAATCCGCCATAATCAATTCTTCTCCCATGCACCACCGGCAGTACGTCTGCCGCCGGAAGCTCATTCAGGATACCAACGACGGCCACATACGCCTCCTCACCGGTCATAGTCCGCAATGCCTTCTGCGTCTCGGAGGAGGTGATCTTCCCCATAGCGTCCGCTCTGCGGATGTATTCCCCACTCATACCTGCACCCCCTCCGCCATCAGCTTCCGTTTCCGCCGGTAGTAGGCGTTGTCGGCGGTGGCAAGTCCGGGATTCTCCCGGCGGCGCTGTCTGGCCGCCTCTATCCGCTCCTCCCGATGGGCGGCGTAGTAGCGCCGCCAACGTTCCCGCTCCCTCTCCGGGTCTCGGTTCTGATCTTTCAGGCGGCGGCGCTCCTCAGCCTTGCCGTCGAACCAGCCGATATGCTTATAGCTGGCGGCATAGCAGCCCTCGGAGCAGTAGTAGGTCGTGGCCATCTTCTTCCCGTCCCGGGGCACCTGCCGCACCCAGGGCGTGTCCGCCGTGGTCACGATGGTCTTTCCGCAGGTCCCGCAGGTACGGAAGAGGATCAGCCGCTTCTCCACGCAAGGCCTCCTGGCGCTCATACCTTCCCCTCCTTCGGCGGCTCCGGCAGCGGCATCCAGTGGGTAACGTGGCCCCGGTGGATACTTGATAGCGCCCACGCACCGTCATGCGTTCGTAGCGTCATCGTGGTCTCGTGGCCGTCCTCAAACGCTACGCAGGCCAGGACCTCGTCGGAAATCGTCCGAAACATCCCGTCAGCCCAGCGCTTTGTCCCGTAGACTTTGGCAAAAATGCTCTCGTGCTCCTCCGGCAGTCGGTCCTCCACGCTGATCCAGTCCCGCTCCACGGCGGCCTCGGCTGTCAGCTTGGTGACCTGAGCGGCAGCGTCCCGCAGTTCCCCATTCTGCACCGGCGCAAATTCAGCGGTAGGGCAAGCGTCAATTACTCCACATACCTCGTCCAGCGGGCAAAGCGTGGTATATTCGCTATCGTATAGCATATCTACCAGCTTATCCGCATCAATCAGCCGCATTGCCCACCTCCAGCTCCCCGCCGCAGGCTGCATACCCGGCAAGGTCTACCCAGTTGTCCGCCTTGCCGTGCCCCGTGGCGATACGGGCGATTTTGAAAAGGCACATCATGGCCGCCACGTCCTCCGGTAGAATCTGCGCCTCCACAGGCCCCATGCACTTCTCCTGTAGGTAGGTCTCCCAAAACTGCCCAATGACCCCAAAGGACCGTTCCGGGCTGCCATAGTCCTGCTCCCGGTCGCCGCAAATGCATTTCTCTGCAGCTTCCAAAATTTCTTTTCTGGTCATTTCGTCCTCCTAACTCGATTTCCCGTCCACAATCACCTGCACCACCCGGACATTCCCAAGCGGCTCCAGCATCATCGCAACGGATTCCTTTGCGGCCATGTAGTCGTCTACTCGGTAGACGTCTACCACCACACGCACATGATCAACCACCGGCCACCTCCCGCAAGCGCCAGTTCTGCTTGCGTCGCAGGTTCAGGGTATATTCTCTGGCTCGCTCGGCGATCCGGCTTCCGATGGCCTCATCCCACGAAAGAATCTTATCGATGGGCCACTCCGTGGAGATAATCGTAATAGCATCCGGATTTGCGTACCTGGCGTTCAGCAAATCAAAAGCGATGTTTTTGTCCGCCTCCGTAACCGAGCCCTTGAGGAAATCGTCTATGTACAGGGCTCGTACCGTTTTCAGCGGCCAGATGGCCTCTTGGTACGCCTCTGCGTCATTGACTTTGGCCTTGATGGCTGGAATATCGCCACGCCACTGGACGTACCGGCACGGGACGCCTCCCACCATCAGCTGCCCGCAAATCGCCGTGCAGAGATGGGTTTTCCCGGTCCCGGAAGAGCCGCCGATGAAAAACCACTTCCCTCGGCAATCTGTCAGATACTCTTCCGCTGCCTGTTTTGCGGCCCGTTGCCACGCATCCGGTGTCTGGAAGGACGCAAAATTGCATCTCTCCAGGAGGCCCGCCAGTCCGGAGCGTTGGATGCGCCTCCGATTCTGCCGAACGATCTCGCATCGGCATGTACGGCTTACCAGCTCACCCGTTTCGGCCCTGGAAACGGTGTACCCAAGCCCGTCACAAAGCGGACAAGGCTCAGAGGTCTCGTCCCACGCTGCGATACTCGGGCTTTCCTTGTTGCCCACGGCTTTCCTCCTTCCCGTAAACTCCGCCACGATCCTGCTCCTTCGAGAGCCACGTGACAATAAACCGGTTGATTCCGCTTTTCGTTTTTTTCTTTCGAGGATTGGCAATCAGCCACGCTCTCATTTGCCGAAGCTGCTGTATCACGTCGACAGCAGGGTACAGGCCCGCCCATTCATGGCACTGCTCCTGGGAAACTGAATATTCGGTTCCATCATTCAGCGGCAAAAAAATCACCGGCGGCATGGACGCCGCTTGCGGCTCCGTGCCTATATACTTCGGATTCGGATTCGGATTGGATTCGGATTGGATTGGATTCAGGCCGCAGTCCACCGCAGGTTGCGGCAAGTCGCCGCAGTCTGCCGCGGGTTGCGGCAAGTCGGCATTTTCAGGGCCGGGGTACTTGGGTTTGCAATCCCGGATTCTCTGGTGCTTGGCCCAGCTTGGGAACGAGTAGTAGGGCCTCCCGCCTACAGTGTAGAGGGTGACGCAGCTAACCGCCGCCAATGCGTGAAGCGCAGCACTGATATCCTTTGTTGTTACCCTTTCCCGAAACGGGAAAACGTGCCCCTTGATGTAAGCAGGGCGGGCGTCTCCGCGCCCTGCGTCATCTGCTTGTGTAATTAAGCCGACCCATAGCCGAAACTCAAAATCCGAAAGAGCCGCCAATTTCTCCGAATCGCAAATGCTCTCTTTGATTATTCTGTTCGGCACGACGGCACCGCCTTAAAACGGAAGGTCCCCGTCGTCCTCGGCCTCCGCAAAGCCGCCATACGTCCCTTCGGCGGCGTTCTCCGCCTGGGCGCTGTCACTCCCCTCCGGCTTTTTGGAATCGCCAAAATACACGCTGTCTGCCACGACCTCGGCGGTCCGGCGCTTATTGCCCTCCTTGTCGGTCCAGTCACGGAGCTGCAGCCGCCCGGTCACCACAGCCATACGGCCCTTGGAGAAATACTTGCTGGCAAATTCCGCCGTAGTCCGCCAGGCGACGATATCGATAAAGTCCGTCTCTTTCTCGCCGTCCTGGGACTTGAAATCCCGATCAACGGCAATGGTAAACGATGTCACTGCGGTACCGTTGCCGGTCCGCCGAAGCTCAGGGTCCCTGGTCAGGCGGCCCATAAGGCAAATCCTGTTAAGGCTCATTAAATGTCCCCCTTTTTGTAAATCACACTTTCCCGGCTCCATCCGGGGTAAAATCCTTCCAGGTAGTCGGTAATGCGCTTGTAGATTTCGCTCCGATGCGGGCCCTCGTCAAACTCCCGATGGCAGGTGGGACAAAGCGTCACAATGTTCTGCTCTATGCCCCTCCCGCCCTGGGAGCGCCGGATCACGTGAGCTACCGGCGCTCCGGAGGAAGAGCCGCAGAGGATGCACTTATGGCCGTCTCTGGCCCATACGACGATTTTCACGGATGCGGGGATGGCGGTGGCTTTTGTCATCTTGCGCATTCCCACCCCTCCATTAGCGCCGCCAGCTTGTCCGGCGGCATTGTCTCAATGCCCTGGGATTTGCAGTCATAGACGATCATGTCAATTAACCGGGACATTTGCGCCGAATCGTAGGTGCTAGAGCCGTAGTAGAGAATAACGTTGATATAGCCCGGTTTTTTGCTGGGAAACGTGTCCGTTTGCCAACCAAGCCCATTATGCTCCCACCCGGCCCGTAGCCTTTTGGCAGCGTCCTCTGCTACGCAAAGAGTTTCACTGTTCCCTCCGATATCTCGGATATATAGGCGGTAGATATCGGTTTTAGGGATCCCCGTTTTTGCGGCCAATTTATCAGCTAAACTCCAAAAGTAAGCGTTGGCGTCGAGGCTCCGCCGTTCCCGGTGTTGCTTGATCTCCACGTCGTACAGCTTTCCTGGCGTAAGATCGTCCAGCATCTTCCGGGCGCTCTTTGTCCGGATGCAGAGCCAATCCCCGGAGGCATCCATGGACCACCGGAAATCCGATGCGTTAGCCTGCATGTGCCCGTTCCTGCTGTTCGGCCTTCATGCAGCCACCGCAAAGCTCCGCCCCAAATTTGAGTTTGCTGTAAGTACACATGTCGGAGACGGTCCACAGGGTGCCGTCACGCTTTTCTACAGGCGTGATCTCCTTCCCGCATTTGGCGCACTTGGGAGGGATAGCTACTTTCTTCTTTGCCGTGCTTGGCTCCGGCGTCTCTGCGTCCGGGTCCTTCATTTCTTCGGTGGGGATGCAAAACACCTGGAAAAATGCGTACTTCATGGCGATAGACATCGCCTTGTTGCTGGCTTTGTCGCCGCTGTCCATGCCCTCGCCGATCACCACAGCGGAAACGGAAGTGCCGTCCTCGGCGTAAAAGCTGTACTTGATCCGCATCACGGAGTACATCAGCGTGTTGCCCTTATTGGTCTGCCTCTCCTCCCGGCTCTGCTCCATGACTTCCGGAACCACGAAAACCTTGTTTTTGGAAAGGATAGGCTGCAGGGCGTTCATCACGTCGTCGATACCACGGTACTTAAACCCCTGCTGCTGGTTCTTCTTGTCCTTCCCGATGGCGGGAATTTCCTGCATGATAGCTGCGATGCTCTCGTAGATGTTCATTACTTCACCCCCATGCTGAGCCCGGAGACCAGCTCCGCCCCGGGGACCGGCTCCGTCGCCATGATGCGTTTGAGCTCCGTTTTGGATACCGTCGGGGCCTCGTATTTAACGGCGTCCTCGTATCCATGCGTTTCCAGCCACTCCACCACCGTGCCCATATCCAGGATGCTCACGCTGGGGGGCGTCGCCCGGAAGGAAATCTTGCAGCGGGCGGATTCAAAATTCTCCCCGTGCAGGACGAAGGAAAGGTAATCCTTCATTCGCTTCGCCTGGTTTTCCGCCACCTTCTGGCGGGCGGCAAAGGCGTCCTTCTCCGCCTTGTAGGCGGCGGCGTCCGCCGTAAGGTTCTTGAGGTAGCAAGCCAGATTCTCGATTTTCTTGGTCTTTTCCATTTCCAGCGCCTCAATTGCGCTGGTATCGGTAATTTCTCCCGTCTCCGGGTCGATCAGCTTTTCAATCAAAGCGTCGATCGCCGGGTCAATTTCGTAAAGCTTCATTTGTCCTCCTTATCCTTCCTAATCTGCCAAATGCCGGTAATCCCATACGTCCAGGGTTTCCACGCACTTCTCGCAGCCGAAAACGGCTCCCATGCGACCCCGGTATAGCGTCTCGCACTCCTCGCCGCAACAGGGGCAGCGGGGATTTTCTTCCGGCTCCGGCGGCTCCAATGGCCGCTCGGGGATATCCATGTCAGAAAAGGATCTCACCGGTCACATCCTCGATTCTCCGCCGCAGGCGGTTCAGCTTGCGGATCTCCTCCTCGGTTGTATCGCCGAAAATGAGGGAAAGCTGGTTGAGCATGATGCCCACGTCGGCCATCTCCTCCCGGATATTGGTCACAATCGTGGCAGCATCATCGGCCCGGATGTACTTGGTGAGGGCCTTCGTCAGCTCGCTCATCTCCTCGATGGCCACGACGATCTGCATCTCAGTGCCCCAGGTGTCGATAGCGGCCTCCAGGATCCGGCCTTCCCGCTCCTGGGTCATCTTCATTTCTTCGTTCATTGCTTTTCCTCCTTCATCCAATCAGATCAAACAGGGAAATGTTCCTGTCCTCTTCCTCGTACTCCTTCAGGTACCCCACAGCATCCCGGAAATAGCCATCGTTCAGCTCGATGGTGTACCCCCGCCGCCCGGCCTTCATGGCTTCCAGGGCAACGGTGCCCAGGCCGCCGAAGGGGTCCAGCACCAGGTCTCCGGGATTGCTGTACCGATTGATGAGCCTGTCCACGATGTCCAGCTGCAGGGGGCAGACGTGCATCTGCTGGCGGCGCTGGCTCTGGGTGGTGTTGAGGGTACGCATCCGGTTGATATCGTCCCAGACCTCATCCGTCCAGCTTCCGGGCGCCACCACCATGAAGGTGGCGGGGAGCTTTCCGTCCTCGTCCAGCTCCTTCGCCATCCGGACGTGCTCGGCGTAGTCGTACACCGTCCCCCGGCTGAAGCGCCGGTAGGCCGCCTGGATCTTCCCGGTGTCCATGGCCATGATCTCCTCCTTGGTAAGGAGCCGGTCCCCGGAAGAGCGCCAGAAGCCGTGGGCGTCGATCTGCCACTGGGCCCTGGTGTAGTCCTCCTTGGACTTCGCCACCGGCTCGTCGGCGTAGGCCTTGGACCGGTCCGTGGGCAGCTTCCGGAAAAGCAGGATGTACTCCGGGCAGCCGACGCCCATCTTGGAGCCGTCCTTGCACTGCTCCGTCCACCCCAGGCGATAGGTCTGGTTGTTCTCCCGCACCACGTCCGTGACCACGGTTATCATGCCGAAGTAGGCGAAGCCGTGGGCCATGTAATGGCGGATACACATGGCGTGAAAGGGCTCCATGGTGGGCATCCCCATCCCCGTGGCGTTGCCGAAGAGGACCCGGTCCTTCACGTGGCAGCAGCACACCCGCCCCGGCTTCAGCACCCGCAGCAGGTTCGGGCTGAGGTAGTCCATCTGCTCGAAGAAGCGCCTGGTGTCCTCGTTGTGCCCGAAGTCGTTGTAGCTGGGAGTGTACTCGTAGTGATTGGAGAATGGGATGGAGGTCACAATGAGATCCACGCTGTTCTCCGCCATGCGGGAGGTCTCCTCCACGCAATCGTTGTTGACTGCCGTAAAGTTCTTTCCCTTCACTTCCACTCTCTCAACTCCAATGCTCCGGCTCATGCGCTCGGTCTGCGCCGCACCGCTGAGCCCGTATTTCTGGACGATCTCCCGCATCCGCTCCTGCATGGCGTTGTGCTGCTTCCACTTCTCCAGCAGCACCCGGTAGATGGGGTCCTCCGCCTCCGTGTAGATGATGTCGATGACCACCGGCTCAGACTGCAGGAAGCGGTATATCCGGTGGATGGCCTGAATGAAATCATTGAACTCGTAGTCGATGCCGACGAAGATGGCCCGGTGGCAGTGCCGCTGGAAGTTGCAGCCGGAGCCGGAGAGGCTTTTCTTCGTGGCGAAGAGCCGGGTCCGGCCTTCCGAGAAGTCGATGACCCGCCGCTCCCGTTCTGCGTAGTCCATACTGCCGTAGATGTCCACAGCCTCCGGCAGCGCCCGGAGCAGGGCGTGGCGCTCCGCCTCCAGGTCATGCCAGAGGAGGAAATGGGCCTCCGGGTCGCTCTCCACGATCTCCCGGGCCACGGCCACCCTGGCCTCGATGCTCTCCCGCTTCTCCCGGCTGGCCTCCGCCAGGCTCACCGCTGCGTCATTGGTGAGCTTGTACTGCCCGTCCCGGTCCACTTCCTTGCCGTAGTCATCCCGGACAACGTGGGTGCGCACCTCCAGCGGCGGCAGGTCATAGCCGGTATCGTCATAGCCCAGGTCAGAGGGCCGCCCGATGAAGAGCGCCCAGGAAGAGACCCACAGCCAGAACTCATCCTCCTTGTGGGGGTAGAGGGTCAGGTTGTTGGCCTTGGTGCTGTCCCGCTGGAAAAACCGGGTCAACGCCTGGCCGGTGTCCATGATCTCCAGGTATCCGGCGTAGTGGATGAGCTCCTTGTAGCGGTTGGGGGATGGCGTGGCCGTGGAAACCAGCTTATACTTCACGCCCCGGAACTTGGGGAGGAACGTCTGGTAGGTCTTGCTCCCGAAGCTCCGCAGCACGGACGCCTCATCCAGGGCCACGGCCGTGAACCGGGCCGGGTCGATGTCCCCGTCCCGCACCCGCTCATAGTTGGTCATCACGATCTCGGCATCTGTCCCGGCCAGGTCCTCCATGGAGGTGATGTAGACCGGGGCGGGATAGCCAAGGATCTTCTGGGCGTCTCGGGCAAACTCCTGGCGCACCCCCAGGGGGAGCACGATCAGGGCCCTCCCGCCATCATGCCGCACGGCCTGATGGCAGAACTCGATCTCCTGCACGGTCTTCCCCAGGCCGAAGGATTCAAAGAGTGCCCGGCGTCCGCCCCGCAGGGCCCAGACTACAGCGTCCCGCTGGTGCGGTTTCAGCCCCGGATTGACCTCCCCCGGATCCAGCTCAAATCCGCTCTCCTTCGCCAGCACGATCTTCGAGCGGAGAAATTCAAGATAGGTTTCCATACTCTACACAGCCAATCTGTCCATCATCTCCGCCCCTCGATCCTGTCAATGAGCCGGAACACCCAGCTCGTGGCCGTCCCGGCGCCGATGATGACCAGCGCCAGCGTGTATCCATCCATGTGCTTGTCCTCCTCATTTCTTCGGCGTCGCCCGCCTCTCGATCCACTCATCCAGGAGCCGGGTGAAAATCTGGTAGACCGGCTTAACACCCCCCTGGATGCAAATGGCGAAGGGGTAGAGCCCCTGCTGGATGCCGGCGCCAAGCGTGGTGTTGGTGATCCGCATACCATGCTGCCGCAGGTACTCTGTGGCCTCATTGAGCGACATTGTCTCGATCATGCGCTCTCCTCCTTTGGTATTGTCACCCCCATCGCCTCTGTGATAAAATGAAGTACGGAAAGGGGGTGAAAAAATGACTGATAACGAAAAGCGTGCTCACGAACTCGCTCTTGTGGTGGTATCCGAAATCATTAAGCCAGAATATCTCGCAAACGAGCCAAAAAGCGAAGATGGAAAAACCGTCAAAGTTGACCCGTACCAGAAGTACAAAATGGCCTATGAATCGATTCTAGCGTCGCTCAACTCTGACTATCCGAACGGGAGATAATCGCTCGGGCAAAAGTCTCTCCATCAAGAACAAGTTCCGCTTTCCCCTCTCGCTGGCCTTGTAGTGCAAGTACAAGGTCAGCGATTTCTTTTGCCGTCGCTTCGATTTTCATGCGCTCTCCTCCTTGCGGCCCGGCGTGTCACACATCAGCTCCTCCACCGATACGCCATAGTGGCTTGCGATGAGCCTCGCGTGTCTGGGATGCGGGCGGCAGGTGCCTTCCCTCCAATTTTTGATTGACGTCTGAGCGACGCCGATCTCCTTTGCGAGGCGGTAGTTCGTTTCGCCGTGCTTCTCCTGCAACGAAACGAGATTTTCAGAAAAACTCATCCTTTCACCTCCAACTTGATTAAATGCTTGACAAATTGGAGCAAGGGTGATAGTCTAAGTTTGCTACAACATTGACATCACGCCAGCTCGATTTGTCGGGGTGGTCTGGCTTTTTATTGCCTGTCCACGTACTTGATTGTACCCCAAACTTGAGCAATTGTCAATAAACACTTGACTAGCATAGTACACAAATCTCGAGGTATATTTTTATGGCTTTTACTCAAAACTTCAATTATTGCTTGGAGCAAAAAAATTATTCCGCCTACCGATTTGCTCAAATAATTGGAGCAAGCAATCAGGGAGTATTAAATTGGCAATCGGGAAAAGCAATCCCGTACACTAAAACTCGGCGAAAAATTGCCGAGTACTTTGGTATCACTCTTGAAGAGCTGGACGGGGATGAACTCCCTGTCCTGCCGCCGGAGGGCGCAAAAAAAGTCCCCGCCCGAGAGGACGAGGACGATTTGCGAGAAGATCAAAAGATAATGGCAAATCTACTGAAGCGCATGACTGTCGAAGAGCGGAAAAATTTTATCAACGCCGCAGTGGCGGCATTAAAGGAGTGATGCTGATGGGTTGGATAGAGGGCATAATCTCCCTTTCCGGGGTTGCTTTATCCGCCCTAGTTTCGATTTTTCTTGCCAGGAAAACCGCAAAAACGGAAATTGAAAAACTGAAAGCGGTTTGGGAGCACGAAAAAGAAGCTGCGCTGGATGCCGAGTTTGACAAAATGGTGTCTTCGGTGTCCATGTTTGCCAAGCGGCCATCAACACAAGACTTTCGAAATGCCACAAACGCCGTGGCAGTCTACCAGACTAAAGCGACAGGAGAAATGGCGGATGCGGTTGATCTGTTGAGTGGCATGATAATCAGAGATAATTACGATTCTGCGGCGATTTTAGCGCAGTTGGATGCAGTAATAGAGATCAAGCGGAGGAAGGTTTCTTAAAACGCTTTCCCGCACTCGCCGTCTTTCCAGAATAACTCCAGTTCACCAGTGAACAGGTTCCTGGCGATACGGTATAGCTCATTCACCGCCGCTTCACGATCTTCGGAATCAAATTCCATCCCGATCTCACATTCACGGTCGCCCTGTTTTTCAATGGCCCAAATTCTCATAAGATTTCCTCCATAACACGCTTTAGTTGTTCTTCCGATAGCTTTTTCAGTAAGGAAAGCGCTTCGTCTAAGAGCTCATCCTCTTCGCCGATTGACGCAAGAGCCACAGTCCCATCCAGAAATACTTCCTTCAATTCTTCGCCTTCTTCCTCAGTTTATATCATTCTCGTTTATAATGGAATGCTCAAATATTACGGTGATTTCGAAAAGGAGGATTTGTATGGGCATTTTTTCGAAAAAAGAACCTGTCCCAGAATACAAGCGTCCGATTATGATTTCGACGGGAAATTTACTCAGATCATACGAAATAATCGACGCAGTTTTTGCGGTTGAAATTAACCAGGAAACCTGGTTCAAAGCTGCGGATCCATCTAAGTCTTTTGAGGGCGTCAAGGAGCAGCTCAAAGACAAGTGCCGAACATTAGACGGCGATGCCGTGATTTGCTGCCAGTTTCAGTATCGAATCTCCGTAGATCCCGGAATTGTTTCGAAGCAGGCCGCTGAGATTTGGGCATACGGAACTGCGGTGAGATTTACAGACGATTAATATATTATTTGGTCGGGAGCTAATCACATAGTATTCTGATTGGCCCCTCCGCCGCCTGCAACCGGCGGAGGGGCCGTGCAGCAGATATCCTGTAACCACTCATCTGCTACGCTTAAATGGTAGCAGGTTCCAGCCCGTCGGGGCTATCCTCTTGCTGGTGAAATTGGCAGATTTTTGGAAAAATAATTTACCGGCAAGGGCTCTTTGTGCCCGTGCCGGTAAAATTTTGGAAATTGGAGGCGGATATACCATGTCAGCGATCCAAGAGCTTGCCCCGTATATCGAGGATTACCCACATCGAGTGAGAGCCGCAAAGGAGGAGAAGCACTACACCATCAGCGATATCATCGAGCGCTCCGGCGTCTCGGCCTCGGCTGTCAACAAGCTACTGGCGGGGACGCAGATGGAGCCAAAGCTCTACAACTCGGCGGCCCTCTGCAAGGTCCTGGGCCTCTCCC
>ERZ1034969.1069-NODE-1069-length-12360-cov-4.650223_pt1 | contig 12360 bp, 10 predicted proteins | sample MGYA00520624_ERZ1034969 | MGnify/ENA primary metagenome ERZ1034969 (study PRJEB33766, sample SAMN09781776) | gut metagenome | biome: gut microbiome | host: Homo sapiens | place: Madagascar | study: EMG produced TPA metagenomics assembly of the PRJNA485056 data...
ATAGTGTACTTTCCGATAGAGCAGTGATTGGAGATGGCTGTTATCTGGAGGTTTCTTTTGTACACAGTAAAGCAGTGATTGGCAATAATGTCGTTCTTTCCTATATTGATATTCATGATGAGCTGATTCCTGATAATGTGGTGCTTCATGGACTGAAGCAGAAGAATGGCAAGTTTGTCTGCCGTATTTATGGAGTTCTGGATAATCCAAAAGAAAATAAACTGTTTGGTATAGATTTGGAGGAAGTATTGCATAAACTGGAAATTCGACCGGAAGATGTGTGGAATTCCAGTGAGCACCTTTTATGGTTTGCAAAGATTTATCCAGAGTGTGACAGTATTAAAGAAGCTGTAGGAGCTGCACTGAATCTCTTTGATCTTTTGCAGGGAGAAGGCAATCTGGACGAATGGAAGAATGCACAGCGCAAATCTCTCTGTGCCGGATTTAATGATGCAGATGCTTCTGCAATCATTGCATGGAGTAGAAGAATGCAGGAACTTGTAAAGATGGATGAAATTGCGAAGGACATTCGTTCGGGAAAACCTGCAAGAAAAACAGAAAGTTTACCTCCATTAACAAGACTTCAGGGCAACTGGCTGGAAAAAAGATTTAAAAGAGCTGACTTTTCGGAATCTGTCAGATTGAATTATTATATAGGAACAGCTCTTGGAAATAGACAGGGAGATAAATATATTGCAGAAAGCTTTCGGACAATTTCAGGACAGATTCTGAAAGCTGCGCTTCATAATCTGCAGTATAATGATAGTTGCAGGATTGTAAATGACAGGCATACAGTTAAGCTGCCGCTGCGTGTGAACTGGGGCGGGGGCTGGAGTGACACGCCTCCGATCTGCTGTGAGATGGGAGGTACAGTCCTTAATGCGGCGATCAGTCTGAATGGAGAGCTTCCGGTAGAAGTAACACTTGTCAAGATTCCGGAAAAGAAAATTGTTTTTGACAGCCGTGATATGGATGTACATGGTGAATTTGACTCCATTGAGGAACTTCAGAAAACAGGAGATCCATATGATTCTTTTGCATTGCAGAAAGCGTGTCTTCTTGCCTGTGGAATCATCCCATCAGAAGGCGGAAAGCTGGATGAGATCCTTACTCGTTTGGGTGGCGGTTTTGAGATGCATTCAGAAGTAACCAATGTGCCTAAGGGAAGCGGACTTGGAACTTCTTCCATTCTTTCAGCAGCATGTGTGAAAGCAGTCTTTGAATTTATGGGAATTGCTTATACAGAGGCTGATCTTTACGCTCATGTTCTTGTTATGGAGCAGATTATGTCCACAGGAGGCGGCTGGCAGGACCAGGTTGGCAGTGTGACAAACGGTATTAAATATATCACCAGTAAACCTGGGCTGGACCAGCAGATCAAAGTAGAGCATATTGAACTGTCGCCGGAGACCAAAAGAGAGTTAAATGAACGTTTCTGCCTGATTTATACAGGTCAGCGCCGTCTCGCCCGAAATCTGCTCAGAGACGTAGTTGGGCGTTATGTTGGGAATGAACCTGACAGCTTGTTTGCTTTAAATGAAATTCAGAAAGTTGCGGCATTGATGCGCTTTGAACTGGAGCGTGGAAATATCGATGAGTTTGCGGCATTATTGGATTATCATTGGGAGCTTAGCCGGAAAGTGGATGCCGGAAGTACCAATACATTGATCGACCAGATATTTCTGTCAATTGAGAATCTGATTGATGCCAGAATGGTATGCGGTGCCGGAGGTGGCGGATTCCTTCAGGTGATTCTGAAAAAAGGAATTACAAAAGAAGATGTACATAAGCGACTGAAAGACGTGTTCCAGGATAATCCGGTGGATGTCTGGGAGTGTGAGATTATATAGTAATTGATAGCAAGTTTACCGGAAATCCAATACGCAAAAGCTGACACTTGAGCCTTCAAAGGTTTCATGATATCATGTTTTGTATAAATAACATTGATATTATGAAGCCTTTTTTATATAACAGTGGCCGGGAGAAATATCTGAAGCATTAAAGTTGTATGCTCTAATCGAGAATTTTCGGGGGATTCAAGAAATTAAGAAAAAGGAGAATGATAATGGATTTAAGTAAAATATCTGTAAAAAAATCCGGGAGCTTATTGTGTTTACAGCAATTCTGGTGGTCGCCCTGTGGAAGTTTGATGTGGTGCTCGATGTGTTGAGAGCAATATGGGGGATCATATTTCCCTTTGTACTTGGCGGAGCGATTGCATTTGTGACCAACGTGCCAATGAGCTTTTTGGAAAACAAAATTTTTGGAAAGGTTAAAAAAGAAAATAAGATAGTCGTAAAACTGACAAGACCGATAAGTCTGCTTCTTACGATTGTACTTGCAGTTGGCATAATTGTACTGGTGATGTTTGGCGTGATCCCGCAGCTTACGCGGACAATGGGAACTCTGATGATGAGCATCGTTGATTTTATTCCGCAGATGCAAAGTTGGATCCGTGATTTTTCCTATAATAACCAGGAAATCATGAAGCTGGTAGATCAGGTTCAGTTTTAGTACAGAGAATATTGCCTGACTATGTATCAGGCATCAGATGTCTGCAGCGTATTTATTTTGGTACGTCTGCGGACATCTTCTTTTCGGGGGTTTTGTTAAGACTTCACAACCATGATAAAGTGTGGTAAGATTTATATATCTTGCGACTGAAAGATATGTTTCAGGATAATCCGGTGGATATATGTAAGCTAATACTGTTTAAGAAGTGGAATAAAGGGGATGAGAAGAAATGACGGAAACTGAGAAGAGAGAAGAAATACTTGATACATTACAGAGAAATCCGGATCCGGAACATCTGTGGGAATGTATTATTGCTTTTCAGGATTATCATTTTGAGACAATTTCCGGTTTGCCGTTTACCTATCAGCTGAAAAGAGGAAGAAACGGGGAATTAACAAAAGAACTATGGATTGACCGCAGAAAAAACAGCAAGAGTCTGGCATGGAGTTCCGTTTTAAAAGCATTCGAAAAGACGGAAGGCAAACCCGTGGTGTCCCGGCCCAAAGCGCTGGGAGATATCAGGGGTGTATCCTATCTGTATGGAATATTTTATAAGTTTGGGTTGATAGATATCCCGGATGATTTGTTGAAAAAGTATCAAAAATAGCGGATTTTATGCGAAAATCGACAAAAATTACATTTACGCATTGTGAAATATGTGCTATACTAAGACCTGAATAATTCATGACGGTAAAGCGTAAGATTATATTTACCTTTGTGTCAGAAAATACTTGAGGAGAGAGGTTATGGAAAAAGCAGTGAAGAACCTTCAGAATAATAAGAAGTCATCAGATGTCGTGGTTCAGCCGACACAGAATCCGAATGATGTCATTGATCTGAAAGAATTATTCTGGGTTTTGGTTGGCAGATGGAAGATGATATTTCTGGCTATGCTCATCGGGGCGTTGCTGGCAGGATTATATCATACTTTTCTTGTGAAGCCATCTTATCAGGCGGATGCATCCATTTTTATCACAAGTGACGAGTCTGTAATATCGGTGGCAGGTCTTCAGGTTAGTTCGGAACTGACAGCTGATTATACAAGAATTGTAAAAAGCCGTAATGTTCTGAAGCAGGTAATCAAAGATCTGGATCTGGATATGAATTACAAACAGCTTGGAGAACTGGTCAATATTACAAATCCGGATGATTCCCATATTATTACGATCACGGTAACCTGTGGTGATATTGAATTGTGCAGAGATATTGCGAATTCATTGTTAAATATCGGAATCGACCGTATTTATCAGGTGATCGGAAACAGCGAACCGACTGTAATTGATTATTCAGAAGCCCAGGCTGTGGAGCAGGTCAGCAAAGGTCTTGGAAAGACTGTAATGATGGGTGCAATGTTTGGAATCGTACTTGCATGCGGATTGATCATTGTAAGATTCCTGACAGATACAACACTGAAAACAGAGGATGACATCAGAAAGAACCTTCATATGCCGGTGCTTTCTGTAATTCCTTATTACGAGGGGAAGAAAGAGTAAGCAATGAATACAGATGACAGGATGAGAGAACTGTTCGACGATCTGGTTCGGGAGAACAGACCGATGGGACAGCAGAAAGAGATTATTAAACCAAAGATACCCAAGGTACCTTTTGCTGTGGAAGAAGCAGTCAATATTCTCAGAGGTAACATACAGCTCAGTGGCAACAATATTAAGACTGTTGCCATTACCAGCGCTCTTGCTCACGAGGGCAAATCTTCAATAGCATTTCGTTTGGCGAAGAGCATGGCCAGTCTGGAGAAAAGAGTGTTGTATCTGGATGCGGATATCCGTAATTCCAGTACTTCAATAAGGTACGATATTCCAGGTGAAAAAGTAGGACTTAGTGAGTACCTTTGCGGCAATGCTACAAAAGAGAAGATTATCTTTCATACAGATGATCCCTGGATGGACATCTTGTTTACAGGAGCTGTGGCTCCGAACCCAAGTGCTCTTGTTTCGGGTCCGCTGTTTAAAGAACTGATTGCATTTGCCAGAAGCATCTATGATTATATTATTGTGGATACACCTCCGCTTAATCTTGTAATTGACGGACTTCTGATTGCGAAAAACTGTGATGGAACTGTTCTTGTTGTTGAGAGTGGGCTTACAGAACGTGCACAGGCAGATAAGGCAGCACGGCAGATGGAATATGCAGGGATTCGGGTTCTGGGAGCTGTGTTGAATAAGGCGCAGGTTTCCAGAGGACGTTATGGTTACGGATATGGCTATGGTTATGGATATGGTTATGGCGAGAAACGTAATTCAGAAAGCAGTGCAAAACGTGGAAAGAAGAAGTAGGCATCATCAGGGAAGAAGACGGAAACTATGCAGGAATCAGGTTGTGGTAAGTATCCTGGTATGTGTTTGTATATTAGCTGTGGCAGGGATTTTTATTTATAAAGAAATGCAGAGTCAGAAAGCTATGCAGATATCAGCAGGTAATTCCCACAATGTAGGCAGTGGATTTCGAAATATCACATATAATGGTGAGAAATATGAATATAACAACCGAATAACGACTATTCTGTATGCCGGCGTTGATTCCGATGGAAAGATGGAAGCTACATCACAGTATGGTGATAAGGCAAGAGCAGACAGCGTTAATCTGGTGGTCATGGATGAGAAAAAAAAGAAAATGTCCATTGTTTCCATAAACAGAGATACCATGACACAGATTCGAAGATATAGTATGAGTGGAAATGATCAGGGATTATACACTACACATCTTGGCTATGCTTATACATATGGAGATGGTGGCGATGTAAGCTGTGAGAGTTTATGCGAGGCGGTTTCACTTCTGTTCGGTGAGATTCCGATCAACCGTTATATTGTAACAAACCAGGATTCTATGCCGTATATTAATAATCTTGTAGATGGTGTGACAGTCACTGTTCCGAATAATGATCTTTCGGATCAGTATCCGGAGTTTTATGAGGGAAATCAGGTTACTTTGGATGACAGTAATATCCGTGATTTTCTTCAGCATCGAGATACAGACACAGGGTTCAGCAATGAGGGACGTATAGAACGTCAGAAAGTCTATATGTCTGCATATGTTGATAAGATCAAATCTCTGGACGAGAGTAAGCTGGAGGATACATGGAATTCGTTGGATTCCATGAAAGATTATCTTCAGACGAATATCACCAGAAATCAGTATCTGAAATTTATCAAGCTGATCAGAAAAGTTGATTTCTCGGATGAGGATATTATTCAGCTCTCAGGTTCTGATCAGGAGGGAGAAATTCATGATGAGTTTTATCCCGATGAAACTGAATTAAAAAAGCTGATCATTCAGCTTTTTTATGAAAAAGTATAAATAATCCTATGTATAAAAAAGAGGAGGAATTATTATGAAACGGAAATTGTTATTGGCTCTGATTGCAGCAATGACTGTCAGCATGTCTGTTCCGGTATTTGCAGCTCCAAGTATTGGCCAGTATGTTGAGAAGACAACAAAAAATACAACAGGTCTCAGTGGTAGCCAGAAACTGGTTGTAGAAAATCTGGATACCAGTATTGTTAAAAATGAAACAGCGAAAGCAGCTATTGATGAATTTTCTAACTCTAATGAGAAGAATAAACTGGAAAAACTTCTTGTAGATCTTGGAGTAGATACAACGAAACCGGTGCCAACAGATAATGGAGGCACTGCTTCTCCTATTTACTATGAGCCTGCAACACCTGCTTTTAATCTTGCAATATCTGAAGCTGATAAACTTAAGTATGAGCTGACTGGTTCTGTTACAACAACTCTTACAGTTGAGTCACTGAAAGACAAAGACAAAGATAATATCCTGATCATGGTTATTGATGCTGATGGAAAAGTTCATTATATTACTCCTGATGCTCTTGATCCTAAAACAGGAGAGCTTACAGTAACATTTACAGCTCTTGGTAGTGTCGTAATTCTTGAGAAAGCGCCGATTGTATCAAAGAATTTAGAGTCAGATAAGTATGAAAATGAGAAGGTTAAGGCAGCTGCTGAGCAGTTTAAATCTGCGGAAGAGGGAACTGCTGTATCTGACATTTTTGCAGCCGCCGGTGAAGGTACAACTGTTAAAGATCAGAATGGTGAGGATGTAGACATTTCTCAGTATAAAACATGCGGAAGTCTGGTAGAAGTTGCCATGAAACTTGGTGATGAGTATTTTACAAATGCAGAGTGCCAGTTTGAAGGTACTGTTCAGATGGATCTTGAACAGGTAGATTATAAAGCACTTCTGAAGAGTGCAGGTATTGATGAGAATACATCTGATGAGGATCTTCTTAATGTAGAAGAATTTGAAGCGCCAGATTATGTACTTGCACAGCTGAACGCAGTAAGCGGTGAAGCATCTGTATCTACAGGTCTCAAGTTTGGCTTTGAGAAAGTTGAAGGATCTGACAGGCCTGTTCTTGTAATCAAAGGTACATTTAATGGCCTTGGACCTGTTGCACTTGCTTCCAAAGCAGAATAACAGAAACTAAAGGATGGGATATTAGATGTCAAATCACAGACACAGAAGAAGCTTTTTTTCGACCTTTGGTTACTATGTCATAGTAATTGCCATTGTGGTCTGCCTTGTGTTCATTGTAAAGCATAATCGTTCACAACAGGCAGAACGTGATGCATATAAAGAAGAACTTTCCAAGAATGAAACAGAAGAAGATCTTGGAGATATCAGCATAACAATACCGACTGATGCGCCGGATAATGCAGCTGGAAAAGATACGACCTCTTCCAGTGATAAGTCTTCAAATACTGATTCAGCAGATTCTGGATCAGATTCAGAAAAGTGAGAATAAGATGTAAATGAAGGCAGTTTTGCAGTACTTTGAACAAGGTATTGCAAAACTGCTTTTTGTTTGGAATATATCAATCAGTCTTTGGAATTTTTTTTATTTCTGTAATAATATTTTGTTGTAATCTGGGAATTGATGTGGCATAATAAATGGGAAAATGTTAAAAATAAGAAAAATCCAGATTAAGAAAATGCAAAATCGCATTTTCGGGAGAACACTGCTTCTGCCGCGAGGTGGCAGGATGCGAGTATGACAAAGGAGAAAATTATGGCAATTTTTTCAATGATCTTATCTTTGTTATGTGGAGTATCATTATTTTTGTTTGGTATGTCCCTAATGGGCGATGGTCTGAAGCTGGCAGCAGGGAATAAGCTGGAAGCATTTCTTTATAAGATGACCAATACTCCGCTGAAGGGTGTCGCGCTTGGTACGGGTGTTACCAGTGTGATCCAGTCGTCTTCCGCGACGACAGTTATGGTGATCGGTTTTGTAAACTCCGGTATGATGAAACTGAAACAGGCGATCGGTATCATCATGGGAGCCAATATCGGAACCAGTATTACTGGCTGGATCTTATGTCTTTCTTATATTGAAGGATCCAATGGAATCGCCAGTGTTCTTTCCACAGCAACTATTTCTGCTGTTGTGGCTGTAGTTGGTATTATTTTCCGTATGTTCTGTAAGCGTACCTTACATAAGAACGTGGGAAATATCATGCTTGGTTTTGCGATCCTGATGACAGGTATGCAGATGATGAGTGGTGCGGTATCTCCATTGCGTGAGAGTCCGATGTTCATCAAGATGCTGACTATGTTTTCCAATCCGATCGCAGGTATTCTCGTAGGTATCGCTTTTACTGCGGTACTCCAGAGTGCGTCTGCAACAGTCGGTGTGCTCCAGGCTCTTTCCGTAACCGGTATCCTGACATTTGCAAGTGCATTTCCGATCGTTCTTGGTATCGGTGTTGGTGCTGCATGTCCAGTTCTGATTTCTGCCATCGGAGCAAATAAGAACGGTAAAAGAACTGCTCTTGTATATCTGATCAATGACCTGTTTGGTCTGATCCTCTGGTCTGTGATCTTTTATACCGTGAATGCATTTGTACATTTTACATTTATGGATATGACCATGACACCGGTAGCGATCGCACTTTTGAATACGGTGTTCCGTCTGGCAACGGTTATCGTGCTGTTCCCGTTTATTTCAAAGATCGAGAAGCTGGTATGCTGGCTTGTTAAGGATAACAAGGAAGACCTGGAAGATGAGGCAGATTTTGATCTCCTGGAAGAGCGTCTTCTGAATTACCCGGCCCTTGCCATTGCACAGTGTCACCGTGTAATGAACGGAATGTCCAAGAAGCTCCGTAAGAATGTCAACAGAGCCATGAATCTTCTGAATGATTATCAGCAGGATAAGTATGATAAGGTTCAGCGAAAAGAGGATCTGATCGACAAGTATGAAAGCCGTCTTGGAGAGTATCTGATCCAACTGACAAAGAGAGAGATGAATTCTGCACAGACAAGACAGACTTCATTGTATCTGCATACGATCAATGACTTTGAGCGTATCGGTGATCATGCTTCTTACATTGCTCATATGTCCAATGAAATGCATGATAACCATACAAATTTTTCACAGGAAGCCTGGGATGAGCTGAATGTTGTTATGGAAGCAGTTCGTGAGGATATCAATATAACCTGCAATGCTTTCATGAAAGACGATAAAGAAATGGCACAGAGAGTAGCGCCTCTTGGAGCTGTGATCACAGGACTTTGTGATGTACTGAAGATGCGTCACGCAGAGCGACTGAGCCAGGGCAAATGTGGACTGGAAGAGGGAACGGTATTTAGTGATATCCTCAACAGTTTCTGTCGTATTGCAACTCACTGTGCAAGTGCTATGGTGGCACTTATGAAGAGTGGAGAGACAGGATCTGATCTTCATATTCACGATTCCAAGATCTATCCCACAAACAGTGCGGACTACTACCAGTATTTCAAGGAATACGGACAGAAATATGATATTGGAAATCAGGAAGGCCATATGCTCAGCATGGAGCCGGAAGAAGTAGAATAAGAAATGAAAAAGAAGGGGCTGATTATTGACAGCCTCTTCTTTTTTACTGTCACACAACAAAAAAACGAGATACCTTTAAGAGGTACCTCGTTGTACTGAGATGATTATAGTTCAGAGAACAAAATATGTCAAGCCAGGTGGAAACATATAACACCTGGCTTTCTTTTGCAAAGAGATTCTGTTACAATAGCAGGATGAAAACAAGAAGATAGAACAGGAGAAAAATAACCATGTCAAATATCATAGAAATCACAGATTTCAACGCTCCGGAGCTGGATGTATATGCCAGGATCTCGGAGATACAGCTTTTGAACCGGGCAGAACCGGAGAAGGGGATCTTTATTGCGGAGAGTCCGAAGGTTATTGAGAGAGCTTTGGATTCCGGGTGCCAGCCGATTTCTTTTCTGGTGGAACATAAACATGTTGAGGGTGAGGCAAAAGAACTGATCCGTCGTTGTGGAGACATTCCGGTTTATACGGCAGAATTTGATGTGTTGACGCAGCTGACCGGATTCAAGCTGACAAGAGGAATGCTCTGTGCAATGCGCCGGCCGACGCTTCCTGATATAGTCGATGTATGCAAAAATGCCCGCAGGATCGCAGTTCTGGAAAATGTGGTAAATCCTACTAATGTAGGCGCGATCTTTCGTTCTGCTGCGGCTCTTGGGATGGATGCGGTGCTGCTGACACCGGGGTGCAGCAATCCACTGTACCGCCGTGCGATCCGTGTCAGTATGGGAACCGTATTCCAGATACCATGGACTTTTTTTGATGAAAAAACGGAGTGGAAAACGGAAGGAATCCGGTCTCTGAAAGCGATGGGATTTAAGACGGCAGCCATGGCTCTTAGAGAGGATTCCTTTGATATTGATGATCCTCATCTGATGGCAGAAGAAAAACTGGCAGTAGTTCTTGGGACAGAGGGGGATGGCCTTGCTTCGGAGACCATTGCGGACTGTGATTATACAGTATGTATTCCAATGGCACACGGCGTGGATTCACTGAATGTGGCGGCAGCCAGTGCAGTTGCATTTTGGCAGATGGGAAAACGGTGAACATTTAAGAGATTTTCCGTTTTTTATGATCTTGCATTTCGGTTTTCTTCTTCCATATCCATCAGATGAAAAGAAAGCAGCAGATACAGGATCTCGTTTCTGTCTGTAAGATCTGAATCCAGAAAAGCTTTGATCTTATCCAGACGATAAAGAAGAGTACTTCTGTGGATAAATAAAGCGCTGGCAGTATGAGAAATGTTCTGGTTGTGCTCCAGAAAACAACGCAGTGTTTCATAGAGATGAGATTGCTTTGCCTCATCCTTATATTTCATTGACAGAAGCTTTTCGTGACAGACCATGTAAGCAGGAAGCTTTCTGGTAGCCTGTTCCAGAATATAGGGCAGAGCGATGGAGTCAAAATAGTGGATACTTTCTGCGGGATTTTTGCGTTTTCCAACCTGCAGGGTAACAGAAGCCTGTGTGTATTGCCGGTGGAAATTGAAATGTCCCAGCATCTTTCGGCTGTATCCGGCGCTTAACATGCTGCTTTTGATAAAGCCCTCGATCTTATCGGAAATCTCATGGATAGTCAGAGTGCAGAGATCCAGATTGATAAAAAGCACAGCATTGCCTTTGTGCTCCGTGGCACAGGTGGCGGGAATTGTATTTTCCAGATAGTTACAGATGGCATTAAGGGTCAGATTTTTCTGGTCGATCAGTCCGGTCTGGATCAGGATGCATTGATACATATGGGAAGAAAGCCATCCCGCATTTGTCAGCTGCTGACTGATTTTTACATAATCAGCTCCGGGATCTGTCAGAATGGACATAAAAATCTGATGAAGAGGAAAAGCTTTATCCCGGCTGTGCATGATACCTGTGGAAAGTGCATGGGATACCATCTGGGAAAGGTACTCCAGAACAAAACCAAACGTATCATCCAGGGGAACCTCACCTTCGGAAAACATCAGCCTGTATACTGCTTTATCATTATTGGAGATATTTACGCAAAGAGAAGGAGCAGTAAGGCCATTTCCCGGATAATAAAAATATCCGGTTTTATAAAAAGCCTCTTCGTAATGAGGATCCTGCTTCAGGCTGTCCACAATGGCCCAGGAATTTTCAGTGGAACCCAAAACAGAATTGGAAAGATCACTTAGATTCCAGTCTCTGGAGGCAATGATAGTAAAATCCATACCGATCAGCATTATTGGATTAGGAATAACGGAAGCTGTAAGATCCAGAAGTTCCTGGATAGAAGCATTCCGGAGACGGGAATCCATCAGGGACTGATTCCACTGATCATAGAGGATAAAAATATCCTGAATCCTGTTAAAGACAATATTGACCGGAATATCTTCAGGGATGATACACATGTTTGGCTGAGTTAATTCGTAGTTCTGATAGATTTTTCCAATCATCAGGAACAGAATATTTTTGGGATGATGAAAAGTGAGCTGAAAATCCGGATCTGTGATAAGGTAAACACGCCCATCCTGAAGAGAGGTGTTCTTTTCAAAGCGGGAAGGGCAGGAAAGGGTGGGAAATGTATCCAGCCTGGATGTATGCAGGGTAAAAGATTTCTGTAAATGATAGCAGATGAGTTTTGCACTGAGTTTCAAGGAAAATCCTCCCTCCTATATTTTGTAGGAAAAAACAGAAATAATAGCCGTGTTATGTGGAATTGTGATTCTTTTGAGTTACAGTATAATAGAATCATAAGGAAAAAACAAGTGCAGAAACAAGCCTTTTATTAATAAGAAGTAAATAGAATAATAAAGGTCGGAAAAGCCTGCAAAACCCAGCAGAAAAGTTCTTTTTCGGCCTTTTTTTGTGAAATTCATAAAAAAATAAATTTGTAAAGCAAAAACCCTTGACAGGTATGATGGAATCGTGTATGATAGCCAAGGTGATTACAGATGGAGAAATTTGTAGAGCAGACATTTTTATTTGATTTTTATGGAGAGCTTCTGACAGAGAGGCAGCGGCAGGTG
>ERZ1034969.1071-NODE-1071-length-12345-cov-14.260537_pt1 | contig 12345 bp, 8 predicted proteins | sample MGYA00520624_ERZ1034969 | MGnify/ENA primary metagenome ERZ1034969 (study PRJEB33766, sample SAMN09781776) | gut metagenome | biome: gut microbiome | host: Homo sapiens | place: Madagascar | study: EMG produced TPA metagenomics assembly of the PRJNA485056 data...
TTATTACTATAGATGACATTTTCTCTCCCGAAAACCTTAATGACCCTTAATGACATGACCCTTAATGACCCCAAAAAGGTAAAGGATTACGAGGTATTTTCTTACTGGGAACCATCTAGTAAACCATTGATTATAAACGTATTAGAAGGTTTTCTTATATATTCTTGTCTTGTTTATCCTGCATTTTTTTCTCTCAGGATATTCTGAAATTCGTCCACTTTTCGCGTCTCTTTCTGTATATTCTTTTTACTTTTTCTTACAGAAATGAGGGTAGAAATGTGCATTTCTGCCCCATAACTGCATTTTTACCCTTTTTATTTTTGCCTTCAGAAGGAGTAAAAACTGCCCTTGAAGCCACTTTTTCTGCTCTCCTCATCACTTCGTTAAATAACGTGATAAAATTAGGTGGTTTCGAAAAGTTTTATTAACTTTGCCTTCAATATCGAGCAAATGACATTGCTCCGTATGAATTAAAGACTTTAAAAGTAAGATAAGTATGGGTGTAAAATTACATAACAGCTTGACTGTCAGCCTTTTAGGGGGGTAATTCTGGAGATTCAGAATTAGCTTCAAGCCATGCTGCACTTATCAAAGGGCGACTATTATCGTATTTTTATGCGATGGTAGTCGCCCTTTTCGTGTTTTCATTTTTCTCTTGTTCCAGTGATGAAGAGACCGAAAAATCCACTTTTTTCGATTATAAAACTGCATTTACAGCCCATGAATGGGAACTTTTGAAGGCAGAAGGTCGCCTTGGAGCCTTGAAAATAGACATCAAGGAGGCTCCCACCTATTGCCGATTCACCACAGACAGCGTTTATTTCACCGAAAAGGAAATGGTTTACCACTTCGATGAAGCAGGCAAATTAGTGCACGGTGAATACGAAATCAGTCCCTGCGGAAGTTATCCTTACACGATCAAGGACGATGAAATCAAGATAGAAAATCAGATATTTACAATAACCAGCACAGACAGTTCCTACGTTCTCAGCAACGCAGACTGGCGACTTGTGCTTATTAATAAATAAACAAACATTATGGGAACATACAATGAAGAACGAGAAGAACTTCATAAAACTATTTGGAGTATCGCTGAAGAATTAAGAGGTGCTGTTGATGGATGGGAATTCAAGGCTTATGTCTTGGGTGCCATATTCTATCGTTACATCTCAGAAAACCTTACCGACTACATTAATAATTTGCAGGCTGCTGCCGGAATCAAGGACTTCGATTATGCTAAAATGGAAGATGAAGAAGCAAAGGAGGCTCGCGAAATGATGGTGCAGGAAAAGGGCTTCTTTATTCTGCCAAGTCAATTGTTTCAGAGAGTAGCTGCTTCACCTGAAAAGAATGTCAACCTCAATGAAACGCTAGCCCAAGTGTTCCGTTCTATTGAGGCCAGTGCTGCCGGTACAGATAGCGAGGAACAGGTAAAAGGACTTTTCTCTGATTTCATCATCGACAGCTCCCGTATCGGCAACTCTGTAGAAATGCGTAACAAGTGCATTTCCAAGGTGTTGACCAAGGTACGGGATATGCAGCTCAGCAAGACGTTTACAGACAACAGTATTGATACAGTAGGCGACACCTACGAATACCTGATGCAGATGTATGCATCGAAGGCTGGTAAAAGTGGTGGTGAATACTTTACGCCACAGGAGGTGAGTGAAGTGCTTGCCCGCATAGCCTGCTGCAACAATCCTAACATTCAGAAGGTTTATGACCCAGCCTGCGGTTCGGGTTCCTTACTGATGAAGTTTGTGAAATATGTTGGTGAAAAAGCATCGGAAATAGAGTTTTATGGTCAAGAAATTAACCCTACAACCTATAATCTCTGCCGCATCAATATGTTCCTGCATAATGTGAACTATGCCAAGTTTGATATTCAGTTGGGTAACACGCTTACAACTCCTCATCATCTTGGAATGAAGTTTGATGCTATCGTGAGCAATCCGCCATACTCCAAGAGTTGGGAGGGAAAGAATAACACGATTCTGATTAATGATGTACGATACAGTCCTGCTGGTGTGCTGGCTCCTATACAGAGGTCAGACCTTGCCTTTACGATGCACATGCTTTACCATCTTAGTGAGACTGGTACTTGCGCCATCGTAGAGTTCCCTGGTGTGCTTTATCGTGGTGGAGCAGAGAAGAAAATCCGCGAATATCTGATTAAGAACAATTTTGTGGATACGGTGATTCAGCTTCCTGCCAATCTTTTCTTTGGCGTAGGTATTGCCACTTGCATTATTGTTATCAAGAAGAATAAGAAAGACAATAATATATTGTTTGTGGATGCTTCGGAGGAATTTGTGAAGAAGGGCGATAAGAACAAGCTGGAGGATGAAAACCAAAACAGAATTGTAAATGCTTATCAGGAGCGCAAGGAAGAACAATATTTTACCAAGCTCGTTAGTAATGATGAAGTTCTATCCAATGGTGCCAACCTCTCCGTTTCTTCTTATGTAGAGAAAGAAGATAAAAGAGAAGTGATTGATATTGTTAAGCTAAACGAGGAGATTCAGACATTGCAGTCGGAAATATTTACTCTGAATACAGAGATTGCTAATAAAATTGCGAGTTTGTAACATATGAGAAGAGTTAGGTTAAAGGAAATTGGTACATTCTATAGTGGACTATCTGGGAAATCTAAAAGTGATTTTTCAGAAGGGAATGCATTGTTGGTTACGTACCGAAATATTTTTAACAACCCTGTTTTAAATCCTGCAATAAAGGATACCGTTGTTGTTGGAAAGAATGAGAAGCAAAACGAAGTATTATGGGGCGACATACTCATTACGGGGTCATCAGAAACCCCTGCAGACGCAGGAATGTCATCTGTAGTATTGTTTAACCCCCAAGAGAAAATGTACTTGAATAGCTTCTGTTTTGGCTTTCGGCTAAATGACATGAATGAAGCTTTACCTTCATACATCGGTCATCTGCTACGAAGTACATCCATACGAGCTGCTATTTCCAAAACTGCTTTTGGAGTTACTCGCTTTAATGTAAATAGAATGCGTTTTGCAGATATAGAGATTCCACTTCCTCCGCTTAATATTCAAAAGGAGATAGTCTCTATTCTTGATTCCTTCACTTCGCTCATCGACAAGATGAAACAGGAAGTAGAGATGAGGAAGAAGCAGATGGAGTATTATTTGAATATACTTATATGTAAAGATAATGTAGCAGCCCGGCTGTTTGGAGATATAGGAGTTGTGCAAAGAGGTAAGCGTGTAGTGAGAAAAGAACTCGCGCTCCAGGGCTGTATCCCTGTATTTCAAAATAGTTTAACTCCATTAGGATATTACCAATATAGTAATATTCCTGCTAATAATACATTCATTATTAGTGCAGGTACAGCTGGTGAAATAGGCTTTAGTGCTAAACCCTTTTGGGCTGCTGATGATTGTTTGGTAATAAGTTCTGTTCTCTGTGATAGTAAATATTTATATTATTATCTAAAAACACAAGAACAATTCTTAAAATCCCAAATCAGGGGTGGTGCGATGAAACGTTTATCAAGGGAAACAATTGAAAAACTTGAAATCCCAGTTCCTTCTCTCGACAAGCAGCGCCAAATCGCTTCCATCCTCGACACATTCAAGACCTACATCTCGAAGCTGGAGAAGATGATAGAGCTACGCCAGAAGCAGTATGAATACTACAGAGAAAAGTTGCTGACATTTGAATAAATTCTTTTATTAATAACGTTATGGCAGAAAGTTATAAAATCATAGTAGAGCAAGACTATTGTACCGTGGTGGCAAAATATGAGTCATCAAGGAAGAATGGTAATGCTTACCAAAGTGAGCAGGATCTGGAACGCTGGCTTATCGAACAGCTGCAAAGACAAGGTTACGAATATCCTTCCATCCACAACGAGAAAGAATTGCTGGAGAACCTGCGCATACAGCTGGGCAAGGCAAACGATACAGAATACTCTGACAAGGAGTGGACAAGTCTGCTGAATATTTTGACCAGCGAAACGCTCACTATGGAGGATAAGGCTGGCATGATCCAAAAGGATAATACCGCAGTAGAAATAAAACGTGACAACGGTATTAATACCAATGTTCACCTTATTCATAAAGATAATGTGTTCAAGAATAATTTGCAGGTTATCAACCAATACGTGCCCGCTGGCGGAACCCACGCCAACCGCTATGATGTAACCATTCTTGTTAACGGTCTGCCACTCGTTCATATTGAGCTGAAACGCCGAGGTGTAAGCATCAGGGAAGCCTTCAACCAGATAAACCGCTATGCTCGCGAAAGTTTCTGGGCAGGCAAGGGAATGTTTGATTACATCCAACTGTTTATCATCAGCAATGGCACGGAAACTAAATATTACAGCAACACCACCCGCTATGCTCGTGAGCAGGAAGCAGTCAAGCAGAAGGGGAAGAAAAAGAAAATTCAGAGCAACTCGTTTGAGTTTACCAGCTATTGGAGTGATAGGGAAAACAACCTTATCTGCGACCTGGAGGACTTTGCCAAGACCTTTCTCGTAAAACGCACGCTGCTCGAAATTCTTACCAAATATTGTGTGTTCAATGTAGATAAGGAACTGCTGGTGATGCGTCCTTACCAGATAGCTGCTACTGAGAGTATTACCCAGCGTATCAAGATTGCCTTGAATCATCATTGGGAAGGTTCTAGAAAGGCAGGTGGTTACATCTGGCACACTACCGGTTCGGGTAAAACCCTGACCTCGTTCAAGACGGCTCAGCTTGCAAGCGATATAGAGGGAGTACATAAGGTAGTGTTCATCGTTGACCGACAGGATTTGGACTATCAGACGATGAAGGAATACGACCGTTTCTGCCCTAACTGTGCCAATGGCAATGTGAACAGTAAAATATTGCTCGATCAGCTCAATGCCGGTAGCGATGATTCGAACATCATCATCACCACGATACAGAAGATGTCGAGCCTCTTGAGGAAAAAGCTGATAGAGCAGGAGGTTCTTGACCAGGTTTTCGTTTTCATCTTTGACGAGTGCCACCGCTCGCAGTTTGGTGCCATGCAGAAACAGATTAAGCAGAGTTTCAAGAAGTACATCATGTTTGGCTTTACCGGCACCCCAATTTTTGGAGTTAATGCCTGTGGTAAAAAGGGAGAAATGATGACTACTGCAGATGTGTTTGGCGGAGAGTTGGACGAAAAGGGCAATCATACTAAGCCGCTCCACACTTATACCATCATCAATGCCATCAACGATAAGAATGTGCTAAAATTTAATGTAGAATACCACACGCAGACGGCTATGGTAGATGGAAAGAAGGTGGAGAACACAAACTATCTCGACTCCAAGCGCATCGCTTTGAATGTGAAATATCTTCTTGATCATTTCGATATAAAGACCAAGCGCTCAGTTCAATGGACAGCCTCGGTGTTGACCAATGTAGAGGAAGTTATAAAAAACTACAAGAAAAAGAAGGAAGATCAGGTTGAAGAAAAGAAAGCGAAGGTTTCCACCACGGGATTCAACTCTATACTTGCCTGCGACAGTGTGCCAATGGCTATAGAATACTATAAGGAGTTGGAACGGCAGATGGCTGAGCCGGGTGCCCCACAGCTAAGGATTGCAACCATTTTTACTTCGGCTGTAAACGAGGCAGAGAATGATAGTAACGGAAATATAGAAGAAGACCCGGAAGGCATTAAGGGACTGGACTCTACGAGTAGGGAATTTCTGGATTCCTGCATTGCAAAATATAATCATATCTTTGGAACCTCATACAATACGAGTGCTGAAATGTTCCAAAACTACTACAAGGACCTTTCCTTGCGCACCAAGAACAAGGATATAGATCTGCTCATTGTGGTAGGAATGTTCCTGACGGGCTTTGACGCAAAATGTCTCAATACGCTCTGGGTAGATAAGAACTTGCGAATGCATGGATTGCTGCAGGCTTTCAGCCGAACCAACCGTATTCTGAATGCCTATAAGAATTGTGGTAACATCGTTTGTTTCCGCAATCTCATAGAAGCCACCAACAGGAGTTTCGGTCTTTTCGGCGATGCTAATGCCAACAGTATTATTCTGATGCGAACATTTGAGGAATATTACAATGGCTACGATGAGGATGGGAAACATCAGGCAGGATATAAGGAACTGGCAGAGAATCTTCTGCAGGAATATCCGCTCTGCAAGTTGAATCCTTCCATCCCGCTGGCTCAAAAGATAGGCTTCATCAAGTTGTATGGGCAATTTATCAAGAAGACTAATATACTGATAAGTTTTGATCAGTTTAATCCGGAAACCCTGGAAGAGCGCAATGCAATCCGCATCATCTGTGAAGGTGACAGGCAGGACTACCAATCTTGGTACCTCAGCTTCTGTGATGATTTGAAAGGCGTAACCACGGGTGGCGGTGGTGGACATACTGGTGGAGACGGAGGTAACGGAACGGATGAATTGGAATTTGAGATAGAACTGATTCGCCAGTTTGATATTGATATTCCTTACATCCTGGCTCTTGTGAAAAAATATCATGATAGCAACTGTGAAGATGCAGATCTTATCAAGGATATTATCCGTTGCATAACATCAAGTCCGAAGTTGAGGGATAAGAAAGACCTCATAGAGGGCTACCTTCATGTCATAAAAGAAGGTAAGGATGTTGATGTTTACGAAGAATGGAAGAATTACATCCGTCAGCAGATGGAAAAGGAACTGAAAGCCATTATCAACGAAGAGAATCTGAAGGAAGAGGCAACTCGTGAATTTATCACCAAGTCGCTGCAGGATGGTTACGTAGAGGAGAGCGGAATGGCTATTACAACAGTACTGCCCCCTATGCCAATCTTTGGTGCCGGCAATAAACGTGAACAGAAAAAGAAAACTGTCATTGAAAAATTCAAACGATTCATTGAACGATTCATTGATTTATAAACTTTTATAATATAAGGAAAGAAAAAGATACAGAAACAGGAGCCTATCCCTATAGGTAGGTGCACGGAAAGCGTTGTCAGCAAGTATGAAATCTTATCGCTCAGAAACGACCAAACTTCAACAGAAGATAAGCTAACTTCAAGGATGGCAACAAGCGGCGCTCATGTGTGTAGAAGTAAAAATCTACGACGTGGGCAAGACTTGTATGTATATCTGAAGTTAGGGCTTTGGTCGGCCTCTGAGCGATGATTGCGTATGGGTTTTTGCCCACGCTTTTTTATACGAATAATATGGCAGCAGACAAAACAAGATACTTAAAGGATTTGGAAATGCTCATGCAGGAATATAAAACCTGCTATGGGGATTGTGCTGGCGATAGAACCATTCATAAACTATCGTTACTTATTGCTATGTTTGAAAGTAGCGAAATGTTTGAAAAGATAGGGCAGAACCTTAAAACTAATCTAATCATCGATATTGATAGAGATATTGATTACGTGGAATGGAGTAACCGAGAAACTTGGATAGAAACTAAATCTAAGACTAATCATCATGCTTCTTCTTTGACCTATGAGTCGCTGAATATGGACAAATCCTTATTTGCCAATAGTATGGCTGATATGTTGCCACCGGTACCCGAAACCTCATCTGATGACAATAATAAGAATCAATTCGATGGGCTTACCTATAAGGAAAGAGATAAGTTCAAGACAACCATCAACAACCTGATGAATAATAATGTATTTAATGATAAGGTTCTTGATTTTGCCATAGATTCTGCACTAAAAAAACTAAGTGCAGCACTTCTGAATATCGCAAATATAATAGAAGCTAAGCATGGGTCAAGTCTTTATGAAGACCTCTATAATAAGCAGTTGTTTGCCTATACTAATAAGATTGGGTCCTCTGTGTTGGAATCTCATAAGGAATGGAGAGAAAGGTATTTGGATGATGAAATAACCGAAGAATCGTTAAAAGTACATGTTCAGAAGGTTCTTATTGAACTCTTCAAGTCTGGCGTATTGGATAATATTGAGGTCAACGTCACCAAAAAGCAGAAGGATGACTATAAGACTGAAATTGATTTTTCCGAGCATGAAATTCCCAAGAAGATGAACGCCAATAAGTTGTATAACTGCTTTAGGAGCATTTGCATTTTTAAGGGTGGTAAGTATTCTCTAGATAAGGTAAAAGCCGGCAGACTGCTGTTTAAGATAAGAAAGGATGAGGATAAGATCTGTGCTTTCTTTAAGTTTGTTTTAACGCTTACTTATGTTTATCAGGATATTGATGAGTTGAGAGAAGCGAATAGAGTGCCTAGTAAGATATTTGATTTCGATTTTTCCAAAATAGAATGCAAATTTAGTGAAGAAGAAGCCAAGAAGTCTGGCATTAATATGCATGCACCAATGGTGCTCACAATTATAGATAAAATGAGTGAGAATATGCCTAAGGCTTACTGGGTATGTTTCTTCTGTGTGTTACTGGAAAAAGAATGGATAGAAGATAATGTGAATGCTTTTTGTAAAAAGATGAATTCAATCTTTAGTGTAGAGCTGGACAAAAGTGCATTGAGTAAAACTATAAATGAACTGGGAAACAAAATCGAGGAATGGGATAAAAGAGATAGAAGGCTGAAAGCAAAAAGAGAGTTTGGCTTAAAGTTCAAAAAATGTATCGATTTTTATGTTCAATATAAAATCGGCTCTTTTACGTAGGATATGAGCATAGATAATACCACAAAAAATACATAGATAATACCACAAATTAAAAAACTTAATACCACAAGCAAAAAAGATAGCACCACTCGTACCACATGGTATGGGCGGTGCTTTTGTTTTTTCCCTACCTTTGCATCGTCGAAGAACAAGAAAGCTCAGTAATTTTACAAGGAGATCTTGAAACAACTTCGTACATTTATTATATTATGAATACTCAGATTATGAGAGTGGTGCAGCAGGGCGAGACCTTCGCTGTGCAGAGTCAGAAAAGTGAGAACGGACAGATGATGAAATGCAACATCGTTCTCCAGGAGATGGGCGGCAAGTACGAGAACCAGTATGCTGCGGCAATGCTCGGCAACATTGCCCAGTGTAAGTTCGCTCCAGGAACATTGGTGGCGGTTACGCTCCGATTCACAACCCGTGAGTACAATGGTCAGGTTTACCAGGACATCCTGGTTACGGACATCGTGAAACTTGGCTAGTAACAAATCTTGAATTGAAATAGGTGGCGTGAGAATTGTCTCGGGATAATTTGCGCAAACTGAAACTTACGACACTCCTTTCGTTCAACCTAATTTTTAATTTAAGATTTTTATGAAAAAAGAACAGAATAAGCAGGTAAATAATCAGCAGGTTAATAATAACGGTTGCCAGCACGTGCAGCTGGGTGGTATGGCTTTCTATGATGAGAGCAAGTGTTTCCTCTTTGCGCCTAATGAACCTGGGGTGAGAGGCAAGGTGCCAGGGTTCCGTTCGCAGGGCGTTGCCCAGCAGCTTTCGGATGGTACTTTTGATTTCGTGGTTAAACCACAAATCCGTCCGCAGTCGGAACTGATCAGAAAGCTGGCTCACGGACGTGTGAGTAAGACTAAGGACGGAGCTATTCAGCTCACCCTGAAGGTGTTTTGCGACGAGGGAATCAATATCGGCAGCACTCTGGAAAAGGAGGCTGAAGAGGCTGCTGATGCGGTTGTGGATTATCAATTGAAACGATAGAGGATATAAATGTTCAACTAGAATGACAGTTAAAAAACACATAGATGAGTTGCTATTTAATTAAGGTGGAGAACGGGCACAAGGTTGCCCGCTCCATCACCTCGGAAGAGGAATACAAGTTGATTCGTGGAAGCTACGAACAGAATGCAAATCTGCGACTGGCTCGCGAAGGAAATGACGGGGCGAAGCGAAGACTGGTGCAGTTTAACTATTCCGGACATTATCCGCAGGGCGTGGTGAAGGGAATGAAACTGCCAAGCGGTGCTTTCTGGTTTGATATGGATGAGCCGGAGGCTTTCGCCAAGGCTGCCAAGCTGCTGCTGAAGGAACCGGAGAAGTTCGGACTGCTGATGCTGGAACGCAGCGCACGACAAGGCGGACATGCGGTGTTTGAACGCGAAAAGGGCAAGACGGTTCTGGAGAATCAGGTGAGGATTGCTACGATGCTCAAGTGCGAAATGGATACTTCGGCTCACGACATTAACCGGGTTTATTTCACTACTACATCGGATGACGAAGATTTGCTATTCCTTTCGCCACGACTCTTCAAGGATGAATATGATGAGGCTGCCGTGGCAGCTGAAGGGAAGGTTCTAGAAGAGCGTGAGAAGTATGGACAGGAGGAACTGCCTCCAGAGGCGCATAAGGCGAATAAGCATTACAAACCATGGTTGGAAGAAGTGGAGGAGAAGACTCAGAATTCTCTGATGAATCAAGCTAATCAGAACGATCTGAAGGTTCAAGGCTCTCAGAATCCTCAGAATTCTCCTAAGAATCAGGCTCAGCCTTCTTCTTCTTCTTCTCCATCTCCATCATCATCCTCTCCTTCATCATCCTCTCCTTCATCACCATCCCCCTCTTCATCCTCCGGCAATGATTATCTCGGAATCCCGTATTCCGAAATCATCCAGAAGTGGTGGCAGATGTATAATGACGGTCAGGAACCTATGCGTTCCAATCGGAACACTTTGACCTTTGAGCTTGCCGTGAACCTGCGCCACATCTGTGGCTTCGACCGCAATCTGCTGGCTCAGGTGATTCCCTGCTACGATGGTTTTCCCGAGCAGGAGAAGATGGCTTGCATCAACTCGGCGCTGAACGAGAAAATCACCCAAATGCCTAAGCGACTGAAAGATGTGCTGGCCGCCATCCGACAGGAAAAGCTGAAGCTAGGTGCGGCAAAGGGCGGGAGTTCCGAAGGCAGCGATGCGCTGGTGAATGCGCTGGATGAGGCGAATGCACAGGACGAACAGTTCTATTTCAACGCATTGCCTAAATTGCCGCAAGGGGTGCGTGACTCGGTAAATGCAGTAGGTCCGGCTCTAGCCCTGCCCGTGATTACCGCCATCTGTCCGGCAATCGGAATGCTGGCTACGGGCGTCAAGGTGGCCGTTCATGGCAAGATGAACTCCCTGAACCTCATCTCCTACATTGCCGGTGATTTTGCCTCAGGCAAGGGAAGCATCGACCCGGTGATTGACGCATGGACTTCGGAAGTGAAGGAAATGGACAAAATGTACCAGCAAAAGGAGGACGAATGGAGAGCCAAGAAGCGTGCGGCTAAGAACAAGAAGGAGCAGCCCGAAGAGCCGAAACTGCCCGTAAGATGCCTGACGCTGAACAACACCGTGGCGAATCTTGCCGAGCGATTAGCTAACACCGAGGGCAAGCACGCCTTCTCATTCACCCCGGAAGCTGACACCGTGGCGCAGAAGTGGAAATCGGCGATGAGCGACTTTTCCGTGATGTTAAGACAAGCGTATGATGGTACGAGCTACGAACGTGAGGCAAGAAGTGCAGATGCTGTGAATGTTCACATAGACAGGCTGTTATGGAACGTGGTGATGTGTGGAACGCCCGATGCACTTTATAGAGTGGTGAACAACTATACGGATGGTTTCCAAAGCCGAATCGTAGTGGCTCGCACACCCGACAATACCTTCACTCCGCTTACGGATAATCTCTTTGTTCTTACCGAATCGCAGCGTGAACACATCCGGCAGATTGCCCACCTGCTTCCTTTGATAGAGGGCGAAGTAACGCTTCCAAAACTGGAGACAAAGGGCAGGGAGTGGCTGGAGCAGATACGATTGGAGACCATGAAGAATGATGACAAGGTGAAAGCCCGTCAGCGTTTCCGAATCTGTCCTACCACAATGCGAATGATGACTTGCATCATGCTCTGCAAGGTGGTAGAATCGCTGATTCAGAAACATGGTTTTCAGGGCGCAGAGAAGCTGTTGAAGCAGAACCCGCTGTTATGGAAGGAGTTGATAGTAAAGATGCAGACACCAACCATGCTTGCAGCCTTCAACATCCTGGCAGATTATCAGTTGGACAATGCACTCTACTTCTTCCGTAGTCGCATAGAGGATGCATTCTCATCCAAGAGTTATTGCGGCCAGTCGCTATACGACCGTTCACGACGTGGAAGAAATGACTCTATTTTCGAGCGACTGGACGTTACTTTCACCTTTGAACAGGCCGAGCAACAGAGTGTTGCCGTAAAGGGTGCCAGTTCTACACGTGAATCGGTAAAACAAATGCTGAAGAACTGGAAGCGTCAGGGATTGATAAGCGTTTTGCCTGACAAACGCTATCAGAAAGCATCATCTACCGTCTAATCGGTGTCATTAAGGGTCAAGGTCATTAAGGGTCATTAAGGTTTTTCAATTCAACTTAATCCTTAATGACCACCCCTTAAACCCATTATTAATTATTAAT
>ERZ1034969.1073-NODE-1073-length-12343-cov-21.371338_pt1 | contig 12343 bp, 13 predicted proteins | sample MGYA00520624_ERZ1034969 | MGnify/ENA primary metagenome ERZ1034969 (study PRJEB33766, sample SAMN09781776) | gut metagenome | biome: gut microbiome | host: Homo sapiens | place: Madagascar | study: EMG produced TPA metagenomics assembly of the PRJNA485056 data...
GTGTGCTTAGGACTATTCAACTCTCAATGTTCAACTTGTTATTGCAATTTGGGCTTTTTTTGAATACCACTACATAAATGATAATCTAATATGCCCTTAAAGTAAACCAAACAAAGCATTTTTCCCGAATATTTTCGTTAAATTACGAATATTTGTTGAATGGACTGGAAATAATGCAAAAGGATGTAAATGCATTCATAACGTTGTAGCCAGATGAAAATAGTGTGAAGAACGTGTGAATTAATTTCTTTTGAGTACAAAGTGGGAGATTTGAAATTCTGAGAGAGTAGCGATATAGTAACATCAACGAAATTGTTAAAACTTTGGTTTAATCAGTAAGAGATTGAAGTAAGGAGGAACAAAATGCAGAATCCAATTGCAACAATCACTTTGAACAATGGAAGCAAGATTGTTCTCGAGTTGAGACCGGACTATGCGTACAACGAAGTTTGCAGCTTTATCAGTGTCGCACAGAAAGGGTATTACAACAACTTTGCCATTCAGAGAATTGTTCCCGGGTCCTGGATTGATGCAAGTTATAACGCATTTTTCCGAAAGGAATGTCAGTACTTTCTTCCAAATCGAATTGAAGAAGAAAGTAAAGGGGAAATCAAAATTCCGGAATTTGGTGATGTATGTCTCGGATATTTTTCGGACACGGAAATCGCCGGGGCGGAGTTCTTTTTCCCGCTCCAGCGGGTGGAGGCATTAAAGGGAAAGTGCCCGGTTTTTGCGCAGGTAATTCAGGGTGCGGAAGAACTGCATCGAATTGAAAAAGTGGAAACGTATCCGAACCCGTATGAGCCGGTAGAGATCAATGTTCCGAGAAACCCGGAGATTATGGTTACGGTGGAAGTGGAAACATTCGGCGTGGATTATCCGGAACCGGAAAAGATTATTCCGGAGAAAATGCCGGAGAATTGGCCGACGTTCGCGTAGAAAAATCGATTTTGACATTAATGGAGGTATGTTATGTCTGATATTTTGGCTTTTACAATATTCGTACTTATTTTTACAATAGGTGAATATGTTGCAGTTAAAACAAAAGCAAATGTTGATGTGGTGCTGTTCGTTGCAGTCGTTCTTCTTGTTGGTTTCTGGGTGGGGCTTCCGAAAAGCATCTATGAAGTATCCGGAATTTTGCCAATGGCCGGAATCATCATTACTCTGCTGATTGTTGGAATGGGTAATATGATTGACTTCGCAGAACTGAAAAGACAGTGGAAGACCGTATGCATTTCGATTATCGCGCTTACAGCAGCATGTTTTGCACTGGTATTTGTAGGACAGTTTGTAATCGGAAGAGACTATGCTCTTGCCGGAACACCGGTATTCAGCGGTGGTACAGCGGCAACGGTTGCGATGAAGGCCATCCTTGGTGAAAAAGGAAAAGAATATCTTTCCGTATATATCACATTGCTTTTGGGATTGCAGAGCTTGGTAGGAATTCCGGTTTCGTCCCAGTTCTTGAAGAGAGCAGGAAAGGCTTTCAAAAATAACAAAGCGGAGTTTGAATTATACAGACATGCGGTAACGGGAGAATTGACCGCTGAGAAAAAGAAATTAATCCATTTCCCGGAATCTTTAAACAGACCGTCGTTCCACCTGATGAAGCTGGGTGCTGTTGGCGTAGTTAGTTATTATTTCTCTGCCATTCTTCTGAAACTTACGGGAATAAATATTAGCTACATTATCGTTGCGTTGATTATGGGTACGATTTTTACGGAAATCGGGTTCCTCGATAAAGATACTCTGGGAAAAACGGAAGCAAGCGGATTTATCCTGTTCGGCTGCGTAATCATTCTCTTCTCTGATTTTGCAACCTGCTCTCCATCCGATGTAATCGCATTGCTCAAGCCGATGGCATTCATTCTGTTGGTGGGCACCTTCTTCGGATGCATTACCGGTGCAATTTGCGGAAAAATCTTTAAAGTTGAGAAGAATTTGGCCATTGTAATGTGCCTGACCTGTATGTATGGATTCCCTGCAACAATGTACCTTTCAAAGGAGGTTGCAGAGGTAACCGCAGAAAACGAGGAAGAACGTCAGACTATCGAGAACTACCTGCTGCCTAAGATGAACATCGCCGGCTTTGTAACCGGAAGCTTTGCAACAGTTCTTGCCGGAATCTTCGGAGGAATGCTCTAGAAAGATCCTCGTGCTCAGTGAGAATAACGTAAAACAAAAACATTCGGGAGCGTTGATGCTTCCGAATGTTTTTATTGTTTTCCTATTTCCCCGCCGCGCCTTCCGGCAGCTTCGGGTCCACATACACGGTGGTGTTGTGGGTGAAAATGACCATGCCCGGTTTGGCACCGCTTGGTTTTTTCACGTAACGGATGGGAACGAAGTCCACCGGCACGTTCTGGGATTCCTTGCCCTTGCTGTGGTATGCAGCGATGGAGGCCACCTGATAGATAATTTCCTCCGGGATGTCCTCCGGGGATTGATTTGGCTCCAGGGGCAGGATGACGTGAGATCCCGGGATATCCTTGGTGTGGAACCACAGGTCCCGCTTTCCGGCCATCTTTGTGGTGAGGTAATCGTTTTCTTTGTTGTTCCGGCCCACGAAGACCTTCCGGCCCGTCGGCAGAGTGTATTCGATTGGATGAGGCTTGGATTTTTTTCGGCGGAAACCCTTCTGGGCTCTCTTGCGAACGTATCCCGTATCCTCCAGCTCCTCTCGAATCTGGTTCAGCTCTTCCAAAGTGTGAGCGCTTTCAATGCTCTGGAGAACGGATTCCAGATAGAGGATATCCTTCGAGGTTTCTTCCAGCTGGTGGGTTTTCTCGTGAACCGCCGTCTTCGCCTTGGAATACTTTTTGAAATAATTCTGAGCATTCTTGGAAGCGGCATATTTCTCGTCTAAAGGAATGGTCACCGGTTGATTGTCGTAGTAGCTGATGACGGTCACCTCATGAGCACCCGGTTCCACCCGGTGCAGGTTCGCGGTGAGCAGTTCTCCGTAAAGACGGTATTTCTCGGAATTCTCCGCCTGAAGTAAATCCTCCCCCAGGCGCTGCTTCTTCAGCCGAGCCTTGTCCAGGGAAGCCTGAACCGACCGGTGCAGCGGGTTGGACCGCTGACGGATGGCATTGGACTCCTCCCGATGGGTGTAGAAATATTCCGTCGCCTCACTGATAGAATCGAAGGTTTTTTCCTGCGCCCCCACGTATTCCCCAAGTTCCGTCAAATGAAATTCCAGGGGTTTGCCCGTTTCATCCAGATACACGCGGGGAGCGGCGGTGCCGTTCTCAATGCTCTCCAGAATTTCCTCCAGCCGTTCCACCGGATTTCCGGAGCGAGCCAGCTCTCGGGAAATCCCCGGAGAGATTCCCTGAATGTGGGATAGCAAATACTTCGGGTCCGCAGCGGCTTCCGGATCCGAATCCAGTTTCTCCGACAGCTCCGTCGAGATTTCCTTGAAAGGAACCTTGTCCTGTTTCGGCGGATACCGGTATTCCAGCCCCGGCAGCAGCTGCCGGTACCGGTTCACATCGATAGAAATCCGCTTGATGCTGTCGATGATTTTTCCCGTATCCAAAGCCACCAGCACAATGTTGCTGTGCTTTCCCATGATTTCAAAAATCAGCCGTTTCGACACCGTGAATCCCAGTTCCGTCTGTGCCTCGATATCCATTTCGATGATCCGCTCCGAACCCTTCTGATGAATGTCTGTAATGCGTCCGGTCTGAATGTGCTTCCGAAGCAGCATGCAGAAATTCGGGGGAGCGGCCGGGTTCACAAATTTCCCATCGGTGAGGCAGACCCTGGCGGCCTGACTGGCAGCAGAGGCGTACAGCTTCACGTTCCCCTTGCGAGTGTGAATCTGCAGCACCAGTTCTTCGCTGCCCGGCTGGTAGACCTTCTCAATCTTTCCGAAGGTCAATCGTTCTTTTAATTCTTCTGTTATTCCATATGTTATAATTCCATCGTAAGCCATGTGACTAATATAGCACGAGAACCACCGGAATATCAAGTGAAATCACCGTTTCTAAGCCATAGAATCCTTTACAGAATCGATAGAAGGTGATAAAATAATGAGTAATTTGATTTCACAATGGAGGAAATTATGGTTAAAAGCATGACCGGTTACGGCCGGGGGGAATACATCGACGAAAAGAAAAGCATCACCGTAGAAATCAAGGCGGTAAATCACCGTTATTGCGACGTATACGTAAAGATGCCGAGAAGATATTCTTTTGCGGAGGAGCGAATCAAGAGCGATGTGCGGGATGCACTGAAGCGCGGAAAGATTGAGGTACTGGTTACCGTGGACTCTTTTGGCGAGAGTGAGAACGACATCCGCCTGAACGAAGACGTTGCCCGGAAATATTATAAAGCGCTGAAGGCTTTGGAGGAGAACTTCGAACTGGATCAGAAGGGCGGCATAACCCTGAACATGCTGGCGAGCATGCCGGATGTAATCAAAGCTGTGCCGGCAGAGGAAGATGAGGAAGCACTGCTCCACTCCTTGGGCGTGGCAACGGAAATCGCCCTTCAGAACATCATCAACATGAGAGCCGCAGAGGGCGAGCGCTTGGCAAAGGACATTCTGATGCGGGCGGATATCATTGAGAAAATCAAGGATAAGATTAAGGAACGGGCACCGGAAATCGGCAAGGAGTACGCCGACAAGTTCCGGGAACGGGTCAACGAGCTTCTGGAAGGAAAGCTGGAAGTTCCGGAAGAACGCGTGCTGGTGGAAGCGGCGGTATTTGCGGACAAAGCCAACATCACCGAGGAACTGGTTCGCCTGGAGAGCCACATTCAGCAGCTGCGGAATTTCTTCGATACCGAGGAAGAGACCGTGGGCAAAAAAATAGATTTCTTGATTCAGGAGATGAACCGGGAAGCCAACACCATCGGCTCCAAATCCAACGATACGGAGATTACCTCCTGGATGCTGGATTTAAAGGCGGAAATTGAAAAAATCCGGGAACAGGTACAGAATATAGAGTAGCAAAGAACGGCTGAAATATGCTATAATATTTAGCCGATATGAAACATATCTTTTGAAAGGGAGAATTCCATGGCAAAACATCGTTCGCAGAAAGGAACACTATTCGTCATTTCCGGACCTTCCGGAACGGGAAAAGGCACGGTCTGTAAAGAACTCCTCAAGGAAAACGACCTGAAGCTGTCCATTTCCATGACCACGAGACAGCCGAGAGAAGGAGAGCAGAACGGCCGGGACTACTTCTTCGTTACGAGAGAAGAGTTTGAGAAGAACATCGCGGAAGGAAACCTGCTGGAATATGCGGATGTGTTCGGAAACCTGTACGGAACCCCGAAGGATGCGGTGGTCCGGCAGCTGGAGCGAGGAAGAAACGTGCTTTTGGAAATCGATGTCCAGGGGGCGCTGAAGGTGAAGGAAGCGATGAACGAAGCGGTTCTTGTTTTTCTTTTGCCACCGAGCATGAAGGTTTTGCAGGAACGTCTGTCCGGAAGGGGCACCGATTCGGAAGAGGTGATTCAGCGGAGATTCCGAGAGGCGCTGAACGAGATTCGCCTGCTGGGAGAATACGATTATTACGTGGTAAACGATGACCTGGAAGAAGCGGTTGCCGATGTGGCTGCCGTGGTGCGTGCGGAGAGCCGCCGGGTTCCGGGCAAGGTGAAACCGATTATTCGGGATTACGAAGAGGAAGATAACTAGAGATACGCTGTTGAAACGGTACGAAATGGGAGGAATGATATTATGATGCTTTATCCATCGGTAAACAAGTTAAGAGAAAAAGTGGACAGCCGCTACACACTGTGCATGCTGGCAGCCAAGAGAGCCAGAGATCTGATTGCCAAGAAGCCGGCGCTGACGGAAGTTCAGTCGGAAAGACCGGTCAGCCAGGCGGCGAACGAAATCGCAGAGGATTTGATTACGTACCGCCGGGTAGAAGAACCGGAAGAGACAGTGGAAGCAGAGACCGAGGCGGAAGAGACTGCTTGCGAGGAGTGCACCGCAGAAGGCGAAGAAACGGAAGTAACGGAGCCGGAAGCATAAGGGATTTTGACAGAATTAATAAGAAATGAGAATGGGTTCTTTAATGGGGGAATCCATTTTTCATATATAATTATTTTATGATGCTGCAAAGGGGACGCGGTATCGTTTGATTGGACAAAAGGGGACGGAGAGTGTATTATGAAAAAAGAATTTGGAGAAAACCTGCGGGTTGAAATCTACGGGGAATCCCACAGCGACCGAATCGGCGTGATTGTAAAGGGCTTGCCGAGGGGTGCGGAATTCGATTGGGAGAAGCTGGCGGATTTCATGGCGCGACGAGCACCCGGGAAAAAAGGCGGCAATCGAATCGAAGATTCGGCGGCGACGGCTCGGAAGGAACCGGATCGGGTGGTTTTTCTGCGAGGCATTCAGGAGGCGGAAACCGGTAAGGCAATCCTCACGGGAGAAGAGCTGGAGGCTTGCATTTACAATACCAACCGTCGCTCCGGGGATTACGATGAACTTCGGAAGGTGCTGCGGCCGGGGCATGCGGATCTGGGCGCGTACCTGAAGGAGGGACCGGAAGGGCTTCGCCCCGGCGGAGGTCGTTTTTCCGGCAGAATGACGGCACCGATGTGCATTGCCGGCGGAATTGCCCTTCAGCTTTTGGCAAAAAAAGGAATTTCCGTGCATGCAGAGTATACCGAAATTGGCGGGAAATCGGATCCGGAAGAAATCGAACAGGCGCTGAGCCGTGCGGCGGAAGAGAAGGATTCCTTGGGAGGCATTGTTTCGTGTCGGGTATCCGGATTCCCGGCCGGAGTAGGCGGTGCCCTGTACGAAGGTTTGGAAGGTGCCATTGCCTCCTCGATATTTGCCATCCCGGCGGTCAAAGGCATTGAGTTCGGCAGCGGTTTTGAAGGAAGCCGGATGCGGGGGTCGGAGAACAACGATCCCATCCTTTTGCGGGACGGACATCTAATCACCGAGACAAACAATGCCGGCGGCATTAACGGCGGTATCAGCAACGGCATGGATATTGAATTTCGGGTGGCGTTTAAACCGACGCCCACCATCGGCTGCGAACAGCGGACGGTGAATATCCAAGAAATGAAAGAGACGGTATTGTGCGCCGGCGGACGCCACGATGTATGTGTGGTCCCTCGGGCGGTTCCGGTGGTGAAAGCGGCCGCGGCACTGGTTTTATTGGATGCTTGGATGGGGGAAGGCGATGAAAGATAGAAGAAAATACGGCGTAATCGGGAGACATATCTCCCACAGCCTTTCTCCGGAGCTCCACGGGATTTTCGCTCGATATACCCGGCCCTATGACTACGAGCGGCTGGATCTGGAGGAGCACGAACTGGAGGGCGTGATTCGGAATACGGAATACAGCGGTTTTAACGTGACCAGCCCCTACAAGAGGACGGTGATTCCGTTCCTGGACGAGCTGACGCCGGAGGCAGAGGCTCTTCAAGCGGTGAACACCATTCGCCGCCTGGGCAACGGGCGCCTGGTGGGGCACAATACGGATGTGTACGGTTTTGAGAAGCTGGCGAAGAAGAAACGGATTCGGGGTCGGAAGGTGCTGGTGCTGGGAACCGGAGGGGCATCCTCCGCCATCTGTCAGGCGCTCCGGAATCTGGAGGCGAAAGAAATTATCCGGGTGTCCCGGAACCGGCGGTCGGAACCGGACTGCTGCACCTACGACGAACTGAACCGCCATTTAGATGCGCAGGTAATCGTGAATTCGACGCCCATCGGAATGTATCCCAACAACGGGCATTCACCTTTGGACGGGTGTTCCGTGAAGTGGACGGATTTCCAGCAGCTGGAGACGGCGCTGGATGCCATCTATAACCCGTACCGCACGAAGTTTCTGATGGATGCGGAAGAAGCGGGAGCCGAAGTGGAATCCGGGCTGGCCATGCTGGTATACCAAGGACTGCGGTCCGCACAGATCTGGGGAGAGGTGCCACGCAGCGGAAAAGGCCGGCGTATCGTGGCGGAGCAGACCCGTGGAGAGAATGGACGAAAGAAAGAAAAAAAGAAAAGATCCATTCCGGTAGATCTGGGACGGGAGGCGATGAAAAGCCTTCTGCGAAAGCAATTGAACATCACGGTAATCGGCATGCCGGGAAGCGGGAAATCCTCTATCAGCCGGCAAGTGGCAATTCGCACCGGGAGAACCTTCGTGGATCTGGATCGAGAGATTAACAAAATCTACGGGATGACTTCCGGAGAAATGATTCGCCAATATGGAGAAGACTATTTCCGGGAACGGGAAAGTGCCACCCTGAAGAAGTACTGCCGGGGGAACGGAATGGTAATTTCCACCGGAGGCGGAATCGTGGTTCGAGAGGAGAACTGGCCGGTGCTGCGGGAGAACAGTCTGGTGGTGTACTTGGACCGTCCTCTTCATCAACTGGCGAAAAAAGATCGCCCGATGACCGCCACCCTTGGGGTGGAGGAACTCTACCGCCAGCGCAGCTGGAAATATGAGAAGGTGGCGAATCTGGTACTCTTCAACAACAGGGAGTTCGGCCTTCGGGAAAAAGAAAAGAAAAAAGCAAATGCGAAGATTCGGCATCAGAATTATTACATGGAAGATATCCGGCGCTTCGCCGATCAGGTGAAACGGCGAGTGGCGAAGCATATCAACGAAAGTGTCAATCGCTGATGTGCCGGATCCGGGAGAATGCAACAGAGTAAAGGATGGAAGATATGACCAACAAGAAAGATGTATTGTCGGAAACCTTCATTTGGGAAGGAAAAGAAGAGAATGAAGAACCGGAAAACCGGGAATCCATCGAAATCATTTTGGCGCGAGGCGTGATGAGCACGCGGGCAATGATGAAAGAAGGGGATGAGGAAGTTCAGATTGTGTGCATGTCGGAAGTCATGGGCGGTTGGACGGAAGCCTTCGAGACCCTGTTCGAGAATCAGAAGGATGAGGCCTTTGTCCGGGAAATCTGCATGGAAATCGAACAGAATCTGATTTCCGAAGTGAAGGACCTGGGTGAGGAGATGCTGACGATTTTCGAGCACATGGACATGATGGATGCGCTTCCGGAAATCTGCCCAGCGGAGCTGGAAGTACGGTATCTTCTCACATCGGATAACGACATTCGGGTGGAAGTCGGCAATGAGTTTCTGGATCGGATGATGGAGGTGCAGCTGGAGGATCCGGAGATCGATGAAGATCTGGCGGAGGCGCTGCATCAAGAACTGGTGAGCCTTCTGGAAGCCGCGACAAAGCTGTATGTAATCTATCGCGGAGAGCTGTGCCGTCGCAAATGGGAGTTGGCCATCAATATTAACTTTGAAGATCCGGAGAAATTTCGGGAATTGAAGGAAGAACAGCAGGAAGAAAAATGATTCGGACAAAGGAAATTATCCGGGACGCGTTCTGGGAACTCCTGGAGGAAAAACCATACAACAAGATTACGGTGCAGGATATTGTCAATCGCTGTCAGGTGAATCGAAACACCTTCTACTACCATTTTCAGAACATTCCGGCGTTGATGGAGGAGTCCGTCAAAGAGTGGATGGAGGATGTGATTCACCGGTACGGCAATCTGGAATCACCGGCATATTGTTTGACATATATTGCCGGGGAGTGCATGAAACGGAAAAATGCCTTTCTGCATCTGTTTCGCTCTGCCCAAAAGGATATGTTCCTCCCCAGCTTGAACGCGGCCGCCTACGGTGTGGTGAAAGCGTATGTAGAAGAAGATGAGGAGTACAGAGAAAGTTCTTCTGAGGAAAAAGAAAGAGTCATCCGCTGCTACAAATGCTTGTTTGTGGGGATTATCTTGGACTGGCTGGAGGAAAATGCCTCCTTTGATTTGCCGGAATTCTGCGAGGAAATCTGCAGAACTCTGGCAGAATCTGCTCCCCATATGAGGGAGAGATACCCGAACGAATAGAAATGTAGAAAAGGTAGATAGGGAGGGGGGCGGACAATCTCTTGGTTTATTATGGACTGTCCAAGAAATTGCCCGCACCCCCATCTCTCACTCTATACTTCTTTGTTATTGTCAGATGATGTCCCATCTTTCCTATTTTTTACTAAAGACACTGCATGGAGCGAAAACAATCCGGATAGAAGTGCCAGCACAGTATTAAGAGCCGGAAACGAGCATGAGCTTTTGTTTTCAGTAAAGAAGATCATCAAAGCAAGTACAACAAGCAGTATGGCAATTGTGTACAAACGTCCATCGTCATTCTTGCCCCGATGCTCTTCTTCATTACTGTTAGAAGAGAATCGGGCTTTCCTTCTTTTTCTTAAAAAGTTTGCATGATAAACAGTAAGCCCGGATAGAAGTCCCAGCATAGTCTGAACAGCCGGAAACGAACAAGAGCTTTTATTTTCAATAAACATCATCAAAGCAATTGCAAGGATCAATATGCCGACTGTATATAAATGATCGTCGCGATCTTCACTCATATTTCCCCTCCGATTCCTCATATTACCAGCCCGTAAGAATAGCTCGTAGTATGTTTTTTGTTTGGTTTAAATCCCTTGTGTGGGTATGTAAATGTTTTCTGCTTTATATATCTTGCATTATTTTTTGCTCTTGCACCATAAGTGATATATGAAATGCATTGTGATTTCCGATCATAGTTTACTAATTCAAAGAACGTAGATGTTGCAAAACCGGATGCTGCACCCATGGCAACTCCAACTGGACCATTTTTTGCTTTACCGATTGCTGTGAGGATAGTTGAATAAGCAATTGTGCCTAATGCTTTTTGCAACTTTATACTGGAGCATCTCCAAGACTCTTTCAGCTTATTGTACTTTGCGTTTTTCATTTTAGATGGTGCTTTTGCTGCAGAATACCAAGTATATCCTCCTACACTTGCATTTAGTTCATCTTTTTCACTTGTGACTGTTTCATAAATTACTTCTTTTCCATCTAAAAAAATTGTTCCGTCTGCTGTAATAAGAAGTTCATCGTGCTTTTCTTCTTCTCCTCTAGAAAGCTCCTTAACATTCATCAGTATATCCCCATTGTGTTTTTCTTCAATGGTAATCTTATCAACTATGGTATTATCCGGCTTCAATAAATACACAAACTTACTATTTACTTTCGATACTTCTTTAATGTATTCGACAGGAATATCCACGTCATTTAGCAATTCTACATCTTCTCTAATCTTTACTCCTTCCTTTTCAGTATATTTACCTTTACTAATTATAGTTTCTGCGGTCATATCAAGAACATTACCTCTATCTGTGGTTTCTGGAATTGAGTCAAACGTTGCATCTGCTGTTAAACTTACAGAAATAAAGAATACTATACACAATATAGCTGATATGATTAGTTTATATTTTTTCATTTTATTCGCCTTTCTGTTATTTCACGCTGTTTACGACGGCCCTTATACCTTCATACAAATTAATAACTCTATTTTTACTTATTTTACCTTTTAATTCTCTTTCTTCAGTAGATGATTCCAGTATTATCTCTTTGCACTTTCCAGCATCCATAGTATGATCGCATATATACAGCATCGCTGCAAAACCTGTAACAATGGGTGTAGCCATAGATGTACCAGAACTTACACTGTACTCATCTTTAGGTAAGACATTAAAAATATCAGTTCCTGGTGCCGCAACATCGACACATTTACCATAATTTGAATTGAAGTTTAATCTTCCACTAGGCTGTACATTCGCGACCGCAATAAGATTATCTAATTCGTATGATGCTGGAAATGAAGGTTCTTTATCTAAATTTCTTCCTCTCATTTCTCCATTGCCAGCAGATACTACGAATAACATTTGAGACGTTTCAATACACTTTTTTAAATTTGGAGAATCGACATCTGTGTTTAAACTTATGTTACATATATCGCATCCTAATTCTTCCGCTTTATCAATGGCATTTATTAAGCCATTTATTGAATTGCTCTTGCCATCGATTACTTTAAAAGAATATATTTTAGTCTTATGTGAATCAGCAACCCCAACAGCATAACCTTTATATTGCGAAGCGCAAATAATGCCAGCAACCTTTGTTCCGTGTCCCAATTCATCGTCTGCATCAGCATACTTTAACGATTCAGATATTTCATCGCTATGGGAATCAATGCCAGTATCAACAATCGCCACTTTAACAGTGTGTTTGTCTTTACTAAGAGAAGAATACACGTCCCACATTTCTTCCCATCTTATATTTATATTTTCGCCTCCTCTCAAATACCATTGCTCAATAGGAATATCTATACAAGAATGCTCGTTTGTTTTAAACACTGCAGATATGGCAAAGCATAAAATGCATATCGTTATAATGACTGCAATTCGTTCTTTTTTCATAAAACTACATATCCTTTAAAGTGCGCAGATTGTAACATCAAGTTGAACATACAAATTAAATAGTCCATAAAGCTTCT
>ERZ1034969.1074-NODE-1074-length-12324-cov-10.008069_pt1 | contig 12324 bp, 10 predicted proteins | sample MGYA00520624_ERZ1034969 | MGnify/ENA primary metagenome ERZ1034969 (study PRJEB33766, sample SAMN09781776) | gut metagenome | biome: gut microbiome | host: Homo sapiens | place: Madagascar | study: EMG produced TPA metagenomics assembly of the PRJNA485056 data...
GTCTTTTATATGTAAAAATAAGTCTTCACAGAGTGCTTCTAATAATGCCTCTTTTGTGTCGAAATGAGCATAAAAGGTGGTGCGACCAATATCGGCAGCAGTAATAATCTCTTGAACGGTGATTTTGTCGTATGCTTTATGAGATAATAATTTGTTAAAAGCTATAAATATGGCTTTACGAGTTTTTTTCTGCCTACGATCCATAATAACTCCTGTCATTCTTTTAGTACAGAATAGCGTATATGTTCCGTAATGAACATATGGGATGTTTTATATATTGTATTAAAACCATAGGTTGATACAATTAAAATGAACAGAGTGTTCGCTATTGTAATTATTGTACTGTAAGTATAGTTGTAATTCAATTCATATTGGTAGTGAAAGTCTGATAAGGGAATTGCTATATGGTACATCGAATACATGATATATTATCTGGTTTATATATGACGATTTTAGCGGGGCTATTTTTACTGCTTGATGGGATTCCGCATTTGATAGAGAAGTTTGGTGGACAGAGTCCGTTTCAAAATATATTCCCTTTTGAACCTTCCTGGATTACTGTAGTTATTTGTGGTTTTCCCCTTGTGTATTTATCTATACGAAGGATCGTATGTAATAAGGGAATTAGTAAAATCTCATCGGCTCTATTGATTTCTATGGCTATGTTTGCAGCCATTGCCATTGGCGATATATTTGCGGCTGGTGAGGTAGCGTTTATTATGGCTTTAGGGGCCCTCCTTGAAGAAGCAACTACAGAGCGAGCAAAAAAAGGGTTAAAGAAGTTAATTTCATTAGCACCTGTTAAGGGCCGTAAAATACAGGCTAACAAGGAAATAATGGTTCCTGTAGAGTCTATACAAAGTGGTGATTATTTACGAATCCTTCCGGGCGAAACAATCCCTGTAGATGGACGCATTATTAATGGTGAAACAACGGTAGATCAATCCATTATGACAGGAGAGTCTATACCTGTTGATAAGACAATTGATGATGATGTATTTGGCGGAACGATTAACTGTTTTGGTACCATAGATATTATAGCTACTAAAGTGGGCGAAGATAGTTCTATTCAAAAAATGATTCAACTTATTAAAAATGCGGAACAGAAACAGGCTCCGATTCAGCGTATAGCTGATATTGTTGCTAGTCGATTGGTTCCTATTGCATTGTTGATTGCTTGCATAGGCTATCTAGTAACTGGAAATATCATCGTCGGTGTTACTGTGTTGGTAGTATTTTGTCCTTGTGCATTGGTGCTTGCTACACCTACTGCAGTTATGGCTGCTATTGGTCAAGCTACTAAACATGGAGTTATTATTAAATCTGGTGAAATTCTTGAAACTATGGGAAAAGTAGATACTATGGCATTTGATAAAACCGGCACATTAACACGTGGTCAGTTATCGGTCCAATCTATTTTAGCCGTTGATACTGATTATAGTGAGACCGATATTCTTCAATTATCTGCATCTGCAGAGGCTAAGAGTGAGCATCCTATTGGTAAAGCTATCGTTTCTCATGCCATAGGGCAAGATTTAGAAATACTTGATACTACTTCATTTACGATGTCTGTAGGTAAAGGGATTATAGCCGTAATAAAAGGTCGAGAATTATATTGTGGAAATGAACGATTTCTTGAAGAGCATAATATTATTGTATGTGATTCTATTCAAAAAGCCATTAATGTATATCGAAGTGAAGGAAAGGTATCTGTCATTATTGCAGATAAAGAGCATATTATAGGTATCATTACATTATCTGATACAATGCGAAATGATGCGATAAATATGATATCTGCTATCTCAAGCTTAGATATGACAACAGTATTACTTACTGGTGATAGTAAAGAAGCAGCTACATATATTGGAAAGAAATCTGGCGTTTCCGAAATACATGCGGAGCTTTTACCAGGAGAAAAAGTAAGTATTATTGAATCATTGCAAGGGAAACATCACAAGGTTTGTATGGTTGGCGATGGAATTAACGATGCACCGGCTATGAAGACTGCTGATGTGAGTATTGCAATGGGGACTATTGGTAGTGATATTGCCATAGAAACAGCAGACATTGCTTTGATGAGTGATGACCTTAGTAAAATTCCTTATATTAAACGATTATCAGATGCTACGATTAAAACTATAAAATTTAGTATTGCTTTATCAATGGCCATTAATTGTATCGCTATTATTCTCTCATTGCTTGAGGTTTTGACGCCTACTACAGGTGCATTAGTGCATAATGTGGGATCTTGTTTAGTGGTCCTCATCGCTGCCCGTTTGTATGATAGAAAGTTTATTTAAATGCAATAAGAGCCGTCCCCGGTTGTATGGGGGCGGCTCTATTGATTAGGGCTATCATAGATCAAGTCTTGGTATATATATTTATATATATCAAGGGAGGTAGTTATCCTCAAACTTGATTATGATTGTTGTTGTGTTTTGATGGGACTCCACCAATGGCGTCTATAGGCCTTGATGCCTTCCACCACGGTTCTTGTCGCTTTAGCTGCAATATCTTTCGTTGCAGCCGGGATGCCCTCTAGGCGATAGGGAATACCTAACTCCTTATATTTAGCAATACCCATAACGTGATAAGGTAAGCAATCAACGGCTTGTAAATTTTTCAGAGATCCTAGAAAAAAGCCTAGACGATAGTGACGATCGGCATTATCTGTAATCGTAGGGACTACTACGTGACGAACCCAAATCGGAACTTCCACGTCTGCCGTCAATCGAGCAAACCCGAGAATGGGCTCTAACGGTTTACCCGTTAACCATAAATGCTTGGCTGGATTGATTTCCTTAATGTCTAGGATGACGAGACTAGTTACACTGAGTAATTTACGGTATGCCACCTCTTGGTGGGGGTCAAAACAAATTCCACTTGTATCTAAACAGGTATGGACGTTTCTTTCACGGAAATATGTGAAAAGCTCAATAACAAAGTCGATTTGCATAAGAGCTTCCCCACCTGTGACGGTGATACCACCATTAGTATAAAATTGGCGGTTACGTTCGTACTGGTCCCATAATTCCTCGACGGTCATGAACTTAGCATCATCGCTAGTTTCATTCCATGTGTCAGGATTATGGCAATAAGCACAACGCATGGGGCATCCTTGGAGGAAGACCACCATGCGCATGCCTGGACCATCAACCGTACCCATCGTTTCAACCGAATGAATACGTCCAGTCATAGGAAACCTCGATTAGATACGTTGATGGAATGTACGGGAAATAACTTCGTCCTGTTGTTGTTTTGTCAATTTGTTGAAGTGCACCGCATAACCGGATACACGAATCGTCAATTGAGGGTACAACTCAGGATGTTTTTGAGCGTCTAACAATGTTTCACGAGTAAACACGTTAACGTTCAAATGATGGCCGCCCTTTTGGGAATAACCATCCAATAACTCTACCAAGTTATCAACTTGTTGGTTGCTCATGGGTATAACCTCCTTTCAACCAAGACTAACACTCGTATCGGTGCCGGTGAAAGCAGTTCGATACTGTGGAAGATTTTATTTATCTTCCTCTATAGTAACATTTGGTTCGCTACATGCGAAGTTTGTATTGCTGTTAGGTAATTGAGATGGATCTAACTCAATATCAAAATCGCTGACGGAAACAAATGTTTCACCAGATTTACCTAATGCGTCCGGAATGATAGAGAAGGTATTAGAAATACCATCGGAGCAATCACGCCATGGCATTTTAGCTACAGATGCCAACGAGGATACAGCACCGTGAGAATCACGACCGTGCATTGGGTTCGCGCCAGGAGCGAAAGCTTCGCCAGCTTTACGGCCGTCTGGAGTAGAACCTGTAGCAGTACCATATACTACGTTGGAAGTAATTGTTAACAAGCTCATAGTTGGAACGGATTGACGATATGTAGGATGTTTACGAATCTTGTTCATAAATGTGGAAACAACCTTTGCTGCCAAGCTATCTACACGGTCATCATCGTTACCATATTTAGGGAAGTCACCTTCGATTTCGAAATCAACAGCGATGCCATTTTCATCACGGATAGGTTTTACCTTAGCATATTTAATAGCGGATAAGGAGTCTGCTACTACGGACAAACCAGCGATACCAGTTGCAAACCAACGAGTTACCTTGCGGTCATGCAATGCCATTTCTAGTTTTTCATAAGCATATTTATCGTGCATGTAGTGAATGATGTTCAATGCATTTACATATACGCCTGCCAACCATTCCATCATGTCGTCGAATTTTTCCCATACTTCGTCAAATTCTAAGTATTCGGAAGTGATAGGGCGGTACTTAGGACCAATTTGTTTCTTCAACTTTTCGTCAACGCCACCGTTGATAGCGTAAAGCAAGCATTTCGCCAAGTTGGAACGAGCACCGAAGAATTGCATTTCTTTACCAATACGCATTGGGGATACGCAACATGCGATGGCATAGTCATCACCAGAGTTAGGACGCATCAATTCGTCATTTTCGTATTGAATGGAAGATGTTTCAATGGATAATTTCGCACAGAAACGGCGGAAGCCGATTGGCATGCGAGGGGACCACAATACAGTGAGGTTTGGTTCTGGAGCAGGACCAAGGTTAGTCAATGTATGTAGGTAACGGAAGGACATCTTGGAAACCAATGTACGACCGTCAGTACCCATACCACCGATGGATTCAGTGGTCCAAACAGGGTCACCTGTGAACAAATTGTTGTATTCATGGATACGTGCGAAACGAACCATACGCAATTTCATAATGAAATGGTCTACGAATTCTTGGATTTGTTCCTCTGTGTATGTGCCGTTGCGAAGGTCTCGTTCCGCATAGATATCGAGGAATGTGGAGTTACGACCAATGGACATAGCAGCACCATTTTGCTCTTTAATAGCACCAAGATAGCCGAAGTAAATCCATTGCATAGCTTCACGAACATCCTTAGCTGGTTTGGAAATATCATAGCCATAGGATGCTGCCATCTCTTTCAATTCTTTCAAAGAGCGAATTTGATCTTGTATTTCCTCACGGTCGCGAATAACATCTTCTAGCATGTCACCCATTGTAATGCTAAATTGTTCTTTTTTATCTTCAATAAGGTAATCAACACCGTAAAGAGCGATACGACGATAGTCACCGATAATACGACCACGGCTATACGCATCTGGCAAACCAGTTACAATGTGAGCTGTACGAGCTGCACGCATTTCCGGTGTATATACGTCGAATACACCGTCATTGTGAGTTTTGCGATGTGTTTTGAAGAAGGCTTCCGTTTGGGGATCCATTTTAAAACCGTATTCTTCGATAGCGGATTTTGCCGTACGCAGACCGCCATATGGGAACATAGCGCGTTTTAAAGGTTTGTCAGTTTGCAAACCAACGATTGTTTCAAGTTCTTTGTCGATATATCCTGGCGCATGGGCAGTAATGTGTGTGGCCACGGAAGTATCAGCATCGAGCATGCCGCCTTTTTCACGTTCTTCTTCATAAAGCTTCATTACTTGTTCCCACAATTTTGTTGTTCGTTCTGTAGGACCAGCAAGGAAGGAATCGTCCCCTTCATAGGGAATATAGTTTCTTTGAATAAAGTCGCGTACATCAACGGCTTTATCCCACACACCTGTGTTAAAATCTTTCCATGCAGTATGTTGCATTTTGCACCTCCATAAAAGGATATAACTATAGATTTCTATGCCTATAGTGTACAATGTTTGTAGCAATTCTACAATGAATAGATGATATAGATTTTCAATACATACTATGCGATTTTGTGAAGTATCTCATAAAATTCCATAAGCCGAATTGTTGAAGTTTACTTGTATATAGAGGATTATATAAGTTTTTTTCTTTTTGTGATCTCACTTGATGTATACATAATAATATGAAATTGCATATCAATATTAATAAAGGGAATAAAAATTTCATTAAAGAGGATGAAGGCGGATTATTCAATAGTATGATCGGATAGTTTATATTTGTGTACTGTTCGGAGGCCGTTTATATCTTGTACAGAATCAGCCTGCAAGTCTTTATAAATGCATGTATATTGTAATGCTACGGAACGTTGCCAGCCAGGAAAACAAGCGTTTCTTTTCTTCATTGACATCATATACTATACTCTGAGCAGCTCTTGTTGAAGAGTAACTGATATTGCCTAAAATAGGAGGTCACATTATGGATTTTAATGAAAAATTACGGGAGTATAGAAAACAATCTGGATTATCTCAGGGAAAATTAGCAGAAACACTTAATGTGTCGAGACAGGCCATAACAAAGTGGGAATCGGGCAATGGAATGCCGGATATTTCAAATTTAAAGGCCCTTTCAGCTGTATTTAATGTCTCTGTGGATGAATTGCTTTCAGAAGAAGCGGTTAAACCTCGATATCCTTATGAAAGTATCGTAGAATACGATATCGATGAGATAAAACATTTCGACATTAAACTGGGTTCTGTTAATCACGTAAAAATGAGAGCTGGAGAGGGTGAGAAGATAAAGGTTCAACTGGTCAGTGATACTATTGAAAATTTGACGGAACTGGTGAAAGTAAAAATCGATGATATCAAAAGGCGTATCGATGTGGATGTAAATCGTTCCAAATCCTTATCTGAAAAGCTTGTAAAAGAACATTTGTCGATTTTTATAAATTTGCCTGAAAAATATATGGGAGATACGGAGCTAGCGACCAATTGTGAAAAACTAGAGCTATTTGATATTATTAGTGAAAAGTTTGAACTAGACGGAGCGGCTAAAGAAATTTATATTGCCGGCGGTAACAGTCATATAGAGCTGGATAACAACTCCCCAATGGAGATATATGTAGCGGATTATACGGGGCGAATTGATGTGAATCAGATATCGGCGAAATCTCGGCTGCATGTCCCTCATGAGTATGCTTTCAAAGCGGTGAAAAAAGGTATTCGCACTAAACTGCTCTTTGAAGATCGTGGAAATCTTGTAGATGATTTTTCTGTGTCTGAATCAGAAAATCAAATTGAAATTAATGGAATCAATAGTGAACTTACAATAGTTAAGCTAAGTGAATAGTTGCATTAATTATATGGACATATCTGCTACATAGTTTTCATAAAGCGTTATTACCTGTTCCAACGATTTTGTTACACATTTTGTAGGACCCATAAGGAAGAAATCATCCCCTTCATAGGAATAAAAAGTATGATTTAATTTATTGTAGTGTTAGGGGTATATTATGGTACTATTGAGATAGTGTTATTAAGCTATAAAACATGTAGATAACATGATCTTGGTAGAATGAATTAAGATAGAAGTAATCTGGATAGAATATACGTTAATCAAAGTGGATTATAAGATTGTATAGGCGAATGCTGTTGAAAGGTGGATGGTAATGACAAATCGAAAGAAAGCATTTTTAGGTGCTTCTGCTACTATTGCGGTGTGGGCTACTGCATTTCCTTTCAGTAAAATCGCATTACAGTCAGTAGATTCATTGACATTGTCTGTGGCAAGGGTCATGGGTGGCGCTTTACTTATGCTGGTAATCGGTGTTGTAAAAGGGCTACATATACCGACAACATGGCGTGAGTGGGGACTATATATTCTGTTAGGTGCTACAGGGAATTTTCTTTACCAAGTTGTTTTTAATGAAGGCTTGCGCACAATTCCAGCGGCCACATCCAGTATTATTATGGCCTTGACTCCGATGACGACAGCACTGATGGCCACGATTATTTATAAGGATACAATACGACCCATAGGGTGGCTATTTACCATAACTGCATTTATAGGTGTAGCTATAATCATTCTATGGAATTCCGCCCTTACTATTCCTGTAGGAGCCTTGTGGACTTTGTTAGGGATGATACTCTTTGCGGTTTATAATATTCTAAATCGTGGACTTAGTTTAAAAGGCTATAAGCCTATCACTATCGCCATGTGGTCTATGTTTACAGGTGCCATTATGGCATTGCCATTTGCGGAACATGCTATTAAGATGATTGTGGTGGCACCGATTAGTGCAAAATTTGCCATGGCCTATTTAGCATTCCTATCTAGTGCGTTAGGCTTTGTATTCTGGAGCTTTGCTTTGGAACATGCGGAAAAGGTTTCAGATGTAACCAACTTTATGTATATCTCTCCTATAGTGGCAGCTATTGTAGCAGCATTTTTATTGGGGGAAATACCTAATATGGGGCTCTATATAGGGGCACCTATTATACTAGGATCTTTATACCTTTTTAATCAATATAGATAAGTTATTTTGTTAGTGTCTGAATCGCTTTGGTTTGATGTAAAAAATATATAATTAGATGAATAGGGATGTAAACCCTTACTTATAAGATAAGAGCTATATAATAAAAGAACCTCAACCTTTTAATTGGTGAGGTTCTTTTGGGTTTGACAGTCCTTATAAATTGTAGTAATCTAAGTACATAATTAAATCATACCTTACAGATATGTTTTAAATTTAAATTTAATTCCTACTGAATTGTAGGAAAAGAGGTGGTACAGTGATTGCTATACGAAATGTAACGAAAGAGTTTGATGTTAATAAGCAAAAGGTTACTGCATTATCTGATGTAAACTTTACCATAGAAAAAGGCGACATATTTGGCATTATTGGCTTTAGTGGAGCCGGTAAATCTACACTGTTACGCATGATTAATGCTTTAGAGGTACCTACCTCTGGCCATGTTGAAATAGATGGTGTGAATATCAATGGCTTAAGTTTTAACGAGCTCAGAAAGGTTCGTAAGCGCATCGGCATGGTGTTTCAACAGTTCAATTTATTGAATGCTAAATCTGTGTATGATAATGTGGCGATTCCATTAATTCTAAATAAAGTTCCTAAATCAGAGATTGATAATAAGGTTAAAACCTTGTTAGACTTTGTTGATTTAGGTGATAAAGCAAATGCCTATCCAGGAGAATTATCTGGTGGTCAAAAGCAGCGCGTTGGTATTGCTCGTGCGTTGGCTACAGATCCATCAATTCTGCTTTGCGATGAAGCAACAAGTGCTCTTGATCCAGATACAACAGAGTCTATTCTTCAATTATTAGAACGCGTTAATCGTGAACTAGGGGTAACAGTCGTTATCGTAACTCATGAGATAGATGTAATCCAAAAGATATGTAATCGCGTTGTAGTTATGGAACATGGAAAGCTTATCGAGAGAGGTTCTGTACTTGAGGTGTTTAGTAAACCTAAGCATGAAACAACAAAACGATTTGTTAGGACTGTTATTCCTGATGAAATCCCATCTACAGTTAAACATACCTTGGCTTGTGATAAAAGGCCTTACACAATACTTAAAATGCACTTCTTAGGAAATAATACAACTGATAATGTGCTATATCATATTAATAAAACCTTTGATTTAGAAACGAGTGTGTTGTTTGCTACGGTAACAGAGTTAGAGCATACGGTACTTGGAATTTTCATTGTTCAGTTCATTGGTGATGATCTTGAAGTGGGCAAGGTAAAAGAGTATCTTGTAGTGCAAGGCATCGAATGGCAGGAGGTGACACTATAATGGACTTCTTTATGCAAGAACTTGGAGTTCCGGGTTCGCAGTTAGTACTAGCTGCAGAACAGACATTATATATGGTGTTCCTGTCTTTATTCATTGGTACCGTACTAGGCCTAATTATCGCAGTGACATTGGTGGTAACAAATCCTAATGGCATTATCAAAAATAGTGTAGTTTATACCATAACAAATACAATTGTTAATATCGTGCGCTCTGTACCATTTATCATCTTGATGGTGTTTATCTTGCCATTAACAAAGATGATTGTTGGTACTCGTGTTGGTACAACAGCGGCCATCGTACCGCTTGTTATATTCATTGCCCCTTATCTTGCACGACTCTTTGAAAATTCTATTCTAGAGGTTAATAAAGGCATTATCGAAGCGGCACAGTCGATGGGGGCCTCTCATTTTGAGGTGATTTGGCATTTCCTTTTACCAGAGGCAAAGGGTTCGCTTATTCTATCTATTACAACAGGTACCATAGGTCTTATCGGTGCTACTGCTATGGCTGGTGCTATTGGTGCTGGTGGTGTAGGCGATTTGGCCCTTACCTATGGTTATGAACGGTTGAACTTTCCATTGATGTTATTTACCGTTGTTATTTTAATTATTTTTGTTCAAATTATTCAAACAATAGGTAACTACTTTGCACGTCGTGCGCGTCGTTCCTAATTTGATGAAATAGATTTTAGTTATATGGATTGTGAAAGTATAGGAGAATGTACTATGAAATTTAAAAAACTCCTTGCCCTTGGTGTGGCATTAGTATTTAGCGTAGCTTTTATCGCAGGTTGCGGTTCTAATAATAGCGATAATGGTGCTAAAAAAGAATTAACCTATAGTAAATCTCAAGGCCCTTATTCTGAATTGTTTGAAAAAGGTGTAAAACCAATTTTAGAAAAACAAGGCTATACCTTCAAAGGTGTAGATATGTCTGACTTGGTACAAGCAGACCAAGTATTGAGTGATGGTGAAGTAGATTTCAACGTTGAACAACATACAGCGTACATGAAAAACTTCAACGAAAAACAAAATGGTCATCTTGTAGCGTTGACTCCAATTCCAACTGTGCCAGCCGGTATCTTTAGTGGTTCTAAAACATCTTTAGATCAAGTAGCTGATGGCGATACTATTGCAGTTCCTAATGATGCGTCTAACATGGCTCGTGCTTATGCATTGTTACAAAAGATTGGTTGGATTAAACTTGATCCTAATAAAGATTTAGCAACAGTAACGCAAGCAGACATCATTGAAAACCCTAAACATCTTAAATTTACAGAAATGAAATCCCTTACAATTCCTTCTGTACGTACTGATTTTGATTATATTGTTATTACAGGTGCAATTATCTATAATGCAAAAATCGATCCTAAATCTGCATTGGCAAACGAAGACGTATTGCCACAATGGTTATTACAACTCGTAATTAATGAAAAAAATAAAGATGCTCAATGGGCAAAAGATATTGTAGCAGCTTACCATTCTCAAGAATTTAAAGACTACATGGAAAAAAATAACAACGGCCTATGGTTTGTACCAAAAGGTGAATAATATAATTTAGTAAGCTAATTACAATTGAAATATTTTTACAAAATAGATAGATAGCGATACCAATTAGATTCAATTCTTTACTTCTAAGGGGTATCGCTTTTTATTGTTATAAAAGCTATTACTAAAAGTTTATTATCAATTAATAAGTATTATGATTGAGTTTATATCATCTTATTAAAATATTTGATATACTATATAGGCAATTTTTGAAATTTTTGTTTTGACGTAGTAAGGAGAGTTTCTAATGAAGTTGAATTGGAAATTATTCGCACCACTTGTAGTAGCTATTCTTGTATGGCTCATCGGTGCTCCTGAAGGCCTTAGCGCAAATTCTTGGATTTACGTAAGTATTTTCGCTGGCCTCGTGGTAGGGTTGATTTTAGAACCAATGCCACCAGCTTTCATCGGTATCATTGCTGTTACCGTGTCTATGTTGTTTAAGGTTGGTCCTGCTCCTGTTGTAGATAAAGCAACTGGTGTAGCAAAGGCGATTACTGATGCACAAGCTATCAGTTGGGGGCTTAGCGGTTTCTCTAATGCCATCGTGTGGTTGATCTTCGCAGCCTTCATGATTGGTATCGGTTATGAAAACTCTGGCCTTGGCCGCCGTATTGCCTTGTTCCTCGTAGCAAAGCTTGGCAAGTCCTCTTTAGGTCTTGGTTATGCCATTGCTATTACGGACCTTGTATTGGCGCCGTTCATCCCAAGTAATGCGGCTCGTTCTGGTGGTACGATTTACCCAATCGTATCTAGTATTTGCCCAATGTTTGACTCCTATCCAGATAAGAACCCTCGTAAAATCGGTTCCTATTTGAACTGGGTAGCGTTGGCAACTACATGTGTATCTAGCTCCATCTTCTTGACTGGCCAAGCGCCAAATCCATTGGCTCTTGAGTTATCTGCTAAATCTGGTATTGTGGCAGCGAATTGGGGCACATGGTTCCTAGCATTCTTGCCAGTAGGTCTTATTTTGTTCATCATCACTCCATTGTTGACCTATGTATTCTGCAAGCCAGAGGTGAAAGGTTCCCCTGAAATTGCAGCTTGGGCAAAGGATGAATATAAGAAACTAGGCTCCATGACACGCAGTGAAATCTTCATGGCCTTAATTTCCGTATTGGCTCTTGTATTGTGGATTGGTGCTTCTACATTTAAAGTAAACCCAACTACAACAGCTTTAATTGTTATTATCTTGATGATTTTCACTAAGATTATGACATGGCAAGACTTCCTTGCTAACAAACCAGCATGGAATGTTTTGACTTGGTTCGCTACACT
>ERZ1034969.1085-NODE-1085-length-12232-cov-6.156689_pt1 | contig 12232 bp, 5 predicted proteins | sample MGYA00520624_ERZ1034969 | MGnify/ENA primary metagenome ERZ1034969 (study PRJEB33766, sample SAMN09781776) | gut metagenome | biome: gut microbiome | host: Homo sapiens | place: Madagascar | study: EMG produced TPA metagenomics assembly of the PRJNA485056 data...
CTATATTATTTTTGATAAAATGTTGCTCAACTATTTATCAAGAAACAGGATAAGAAAATGGCATTGACCCAGAAATATGGAATAAAATATCCATTCACATCAGATAACAATGAGGAGGTCTTCCTTGATTTGAACAAGACTTATGAGGAACAGGTCAAATCAGAGGTTCTTCATGTAATATTTACTCCAAAGGGGCAGAGGTTGAGGAAGCCGGATTTCGGTACAAATTTGATTAAGTATATATTTAATCCCAATGACGGAAGTACATTGGAAGGGCTAAAATCAGAGATAAGGGAGTCTATAAGAAAATATGTGCCGGGAGTGGTATTTGATGACGTGTCGGTGTATGATGACGATAAATCAAATTCAAACGGTAAGATAGTAATGGTACATTACCGGGTTGTTAAGGGTGCTACAGAGACTAAGGAGACCGTAGCGGTCAAGATATAAATTTTTGATTAAAGATGGAAAAGGGAATATCATATCTTAATAGGACATTCAGTGACTACAAGAATGCCTTGATAGAATACACGAAGAAATATTATCCAGACTTGGCTATCAATTATGATGATGCCTCGATTATGCAATATCTGATCGAATTGAATGCAGATATTGCTGATAATCTTTCATATCATATTGACAGGGTTTATCAGGAGACAAATATCAACTCTGCTCAAGAAAACTCTTCATTGTATGATATAGCGAGGAATAATGGGTTCAGGATTCCAGGTCCCAAAGGGGCTATGGCAGAGGTGGCATTGTCTTGCACGTTGCCGGTTAATGGCAATAATCCAGATTGGGTTTATGCTCCTGTAGTCAAAGTTGGGACAAAGATTGCTTCATCAACTCAGCAATTTGAGATAATGGAGGATGTGGATTTCAGCAAGCAGTTCAACGAGGATGGTTATAGTGACAGGACGATTTCGCCGAATTATAATTCAAACGGCTTGATAGTTTCATATAAGATAACAAAATTAGCCGTTGCTGTGGCTGGCGATTCAAGGGTGTATCGCCAGGCTGTTTACGCCAATGATATTAAGCCATTTATGGAGATTCTTATACCATTGGAAAATGTGATGAATATAGAATCTATTGTGACGGTACCTGGAACCTCAATACAGACAACACCTCCTTATGGGGCATTTTATAGTGAGGATGAGAATGTATGCAAGGATAACAAGAAATACACCAGGTTTTTTGAAGTAGAGAATTTAGCTCAAGGAAACAGATGGAGAACAAAGACAGATGACGGGGGAGCCGTCAGATATGAGTATACCTATCCGGGTGTAGAAGGAAAGCCGTCTTACAGCATCGCCAAGGGAGAATGGGTTCCGGTCGAGCATAAATTCATCACGGAATATACAGACAAAGGCTATCTGAAAGTCATATTCGGCAGTGGTAACGGGGGAATGGTGTCATCTGAATTGTCAGGGGCAAGCGCGTTTGCCAAATATCAAATAGAGAGAATGATGAACAATGATAACATGGGGGTATTGCCTGAGCCGGACAGTACAGTATTCATATTGTATCGGGTAGGTGGCGGAAAAGCGAGTAATGTGGCAAAAGGTGCCATCAACCGCATAGCGACATTGAATGTAGAAATGAGGGGGACAGATGCTACGGTTAAATCAGCCGTGAGGTCATCCATAGAAGTGACAAATACTATGCCGTCGGTGTCGGGTAAAGATATGCCGTCAAATGAGGAATTGAAGTATATGATCAAATATCACAATTCTGCCCAAAACAGATGTGTTACCGTAAAGGATTACGAGGACAGGATTTTGTTGCTTCCTCCTAAATATGGCACTCCGTTTAGGGTTGGCGTTATGGAGGAGAACAACAAGATTATGGTTTATCTTTTAGGATTGGATTATCAAGGAAAACTTGATACATTGTTGCCAGTGACGTTGATTGAAAATATAAAGGATTGGTTATCAGCATATAAAATGGTTAATGATTATGTGGAGATAAAATCCGGGAGAATTATCAATCTTGCTTTTGATGTGGATCTTATAATGGATAAGAACTATAACAAAAGCGATGTGGTCAGAACCGTAATTGAGACCATAAGGGATTATATGGATATCAACAAGCATCGAATGGGCGAGGAGATTTATATTGGTGATTTGGAGAAGGAGATTTCCAAGATTGATGGGATTATCAATATGATTGCGTTGAGGGTTTATAACATTCACGGCACTGTTAACGACAAAAAGTATTCCGATACCCTCATCGGGCAGGAGATAACGACAATTGATACCACTTGCGATATTAACGAGGCGATTGATTATCTTGGAGGTACCAATAAAGACTTGGTAGATTTGGATGCCACAGATGGGATCCTTTACAATGACGGTGATCAAATGATGGAAATAAAATATCCGGAGGAGGATATTATTGTGAGGGTTAAAACAAGATAGGTTGTTATGGCTTGCGCTTGTAAGGTTAATCAAGAGATTGAGTATTTGCAGAAGAAGTACGGGCATAATATGCCTAAGAGCAAATCAAGTAATATCAGAGGCATGGTATCGGGATTTTGTAAGCAAATTGGAGTATTGATACTATCCGTGCCGTTTTTACCTTTGATGGTGATTGGAATATTGGTTCACTTACTTGTAAAAAGAGAAAAGCCAATAAGAATTGATAAAATTTTTAAGTTGAGTAAAACATAATGTCCGAAAATAATTTGTCATATAGAATACGAACCGTTGTTGGCAACGATAATCCTGATTATGTGGGGAATTTGAATGTCCTCCTTGATCAAGATTATGATACATTTGAGATAATGTCATTGAAGATAAAAAGCATTGATACCTACAGGCTTCATAACTCAAACAACGGTGTCATTGCAGGGCGTGTCATAGCCAATAATGGATTTGGCATTCCTAACGCTAAAATCAGCCTTTTCATCGAGGCAGATGCATCAGATAATGAGGAATTGAGGCATTTATATCCTTATACAACAACCGCGAGCAAAAATAGTAACAAGATAAGATACAATCTGTTGCCAGATAACAAGGTCGATGATTGTCACCAGGTAGTTGGCACATTTCCAAACAAGTCTTATATGCTAGAGAATGATGTGCTTCTTGAGATATATGACAAATATTATAAATACACTACAAGGACGAACAATTCTGGTGATTATATGCTTATAGGTGTTCCTACCGGAAATCATACCTTGCATATGGATTTAGATTTATCAGATTGTGGGATATTATCTCAAAGACCGAGGGATTTTGTTTATAAGGGCTATACCATAGAGCAGTTCGAGAACCCTAATAAGTTCAAGACAGGAACTAATTTAGATAATCTCTCACAGATATTTTCGCAGGATTTATCGGTGACGGTCAATCCGTTTTGGGGTAACAGTGAGTTGGGCAATACTGTGGGGATAACAAGGGCGGACATCAATGTTGCATTTAAGTTTGAGCCTACTTGTGTTTTTATTGGGAGCGTTGTGAGCGACAATGCGTCTAACGGTATCAGCAAGAAATGTGTCCCTACGAATCAGATGGGATCAATGGAGGATCTAACCACCGGTGAGGGCAGAATTGAGATGATTCGGAAGACCCCTGGGGGAGATGTTGAGGAATTTCAAATAAAGGGAACCCAGTTGATTGACGGGAACGGCATATGGTGTTATCAAATTCCTATGAATCTGGACTATATGAGGACTGATGAGTATGGTAATATGGTTCCTACGGATGATCCGGAAAAAGGTGTTGCCACAAGGACAAGGGTCAGATTCAGGATATCAATGCAGGATTCCGAGTTGAACAAGGATAACTATTTCAGGGCTAAGGTTTTGGTTCCAAATAATCCTCAGAATACTAAGATGGGACATGAGGATTATGACTACAATTTCGGCACGAAGACCAATGAGACATCATATAGGGATTTATTCTGGAATAATGTATATACTGTAAAGTCATACATACCGAGGTTCTCAAGATCACAAAGATGGAAAAACGAAAGGTTCACGGGAATCAAGCATTGCAATATAGCGGGGAACAACAATCCTATCCCATATAATAATATCAGGATTAAACTGCCGTTGATGTTCACATTGATATGCGCTTTGATCAAGTGCTATGTGTTCATTGTGGGGCTTTTGAATTATTTTATAAGCCGGGTTGGAAATACATTAGCTGATATATGTAATGTTGATTTGATTGAAGTATTATTACCACTGATAGGTAGTGCTTTAAAAAAATTATTAGGAATAAAAACTGGTTTGAAACCATTTAAACCTATTTTTGGGAAATTTGTTAAAAATTTAAAATTGGTTACACTTAAAGAGGGGTTATGCCCTGATTTAGATACATGGTATTTTGCCCCTATGAAGCCAATGAAAAAAAATTATACTGTTGGCGATTATGATATTTTAGAACAAACATTGAAGTTTTTACAAAAAGATTATGATATTGATGATGGAGAAGAAAACGCATTAAATAACAATACTCAGCCAGATAGTAAATCAATTGATTATCAAAATGGAGAATGGTTTAACGATGACGGAGAAAGCAATGATGAAGCCGAGAAAATTTGTTTGACCAAGAATACTGATTATTTGATTGCTTGTATTGAAATGGCATTGGCTCAAGAATATAAGGTCATTAATTTTGATTTTTACAATGATTGGATCAATGGCTTGCTTTACATTCCGAGATGGGTAAGGGAAGTCAAAAAGAAACGTAAATATTGGATATTCGGGAAACGCCAGACTAAGGTAAAAGGTTGTATGAATGATGCAACCATATTTGGGCGTACAAGGAAATATATGCAGTTGTGTTCATTGCCATATGAAAGAACTGTAACAAAAATAGATGATAAGACAATAATAACGAAAATAAATCAGGTGGTGAAGAAAACCACTGCTGAGAGCCAAAAATTTCATAAAAATTCTGGTAAGAAAAAATATAACATATTTGGTAAGAATGGAGGTATTGTTCATGAAGCTACCACAATAGAAAACCAACATGTTTATTATTTGAAGCCATGTGAATGGAATGGAAACGGAGCAAGTTCAAAGAAAGTCAATTTGTTTGCTACGGATATTGTTTTGTTGGGTTCATTAAATAATTGCGATATCTATGGGGTGCCACAATTGTTCAAATATTTGCCGACTTCTTCATATAGAATGCCAACTAATTTGGCTTTGACTAATATGGAGACAGAAGGTCCATTATATGCCGATGAGGACAATACCAAATGTACTGATTCTGGGATAAAAGAAGGCGTAAAAGAAATAACAGGCGACGCTATGACCTTATCCGCAGAATTGGAATATTATAATGGTGAAGATAACAAGAAATTAAGCGGCAGTAATGATGGTAATTATGAAAGATTGGAATATGAGGCGAATGAAGGTAGTGACACAATTCCAGTGACAGAAGCCGCCGGAGTTGCTTGGAACTATACAGGACCTGGGCAAGGATCGTCAAAAAATTATAAGAAAACCTTATATATGCCAGGAGGGCATTTTTTGGGCATATCTTGCATAAACTCTCAGACGAATAAAAAATCTTGTGTAAATCTTGAGAGAATGTGCGAGTTAGGATCCTCTATATCGCAACGCCATGAGAATGTGAGGAAGGTTTTAGGAAACGAGGACGGTACAGGCATAGAGTTTAAATATGTATATAATGTTCCGACTGGATTAATTGCTGATGACGAAATCATTGATACAGATGCACGATCTATGTTCGCTACGTTGAATCAACGAAGACTTATAGCCACAAAAACCAATTTTGAGACGGGCTATAAATATTATAATTTCGCTTATCGTAGACCAAAGGGATTTGGCGGTGAAATGGGAAAGTTCGTGGAGAATGAGGGTGAATATAATACTATGGTTTCTATAAAAGATGAGGATTTGACCTTATTCAACATTGCTGAAGGAAGAAAAAATCCCGACTATGATCCAGAAGAGGCATCATACACTCAACGAAGAACAATAGAGGATTTGAACCTTGATTATTATTTGTTCAGAATGGGTCTTGAATATGATGATCTTAAGGAAGAAAGCAATGTATCAAGAAAATTTCTTAAAAACATAAATTATACATATTATTTACCTCAATATGAGAACAGTTATTATTTCTATTTTGGCTTAAAGGATGGTGCAACCGCATTGGATGAGTTTAATAAACAATTTTTTGCGGCTTGTGATTCGTCAAGCTTAATTAAAAGAGTGAAGGATATTACTGTGACCGAGGAAAAAAATATATGCGAGGATACGGGAGATATTATAATTACGTTAAATAATCTTGAACCGGAATATACAATTAGGCTAACAAGGATAAATGAAGGTATATATACTAATGTTGATACTATTCCTGTAAAAGTTGCTGATGATGTATACAAGTTTTCAAACTTAGAGTTTGGCACTTACCGGGTAGAGGTTATTGACGCATTAGAGAACTATTTTGAAAAAGAAATTGTACTTGACGTTGTTATTAGTGCAAATGTCAGGATAGATCATATAAATGCATATAAGATATATAACCGTTCCGAAAAAGATTGGTGGGATGGTGGTTTAATAAAGGTTTCCGATATACAGGTTGATGGGAAATCCGTTAAAGATGGCATGGACTTTCGGGTTTGTATTGACAAAGACTGGGATAATGGGGGTTTTGGCGGAACCGTGGAAATGGATTTAGATGTATATGAGGCAGGAACATATCAGTTATGGCTTAAATATAGATGTAAAGATAGCGTCAAATATAATGAAAGATTAATAGGTACTTATCAGGTAAAAGATACTACTGGTGTATCTTTGTTCATGGGTGATGACAATGATATACAAATTATCGGCGGCGGTAATGAGGAAATTAAGAACTGGTTTGATACTGGATGGTGGGCTGATTTGCATAAGGCTTTGCGAGATGATTTAAGTATTCAGGAAAAAGAGGAAAAAAAATGGGCATTGAAACATTATCTATTTGCACAGAATGATGTTGAGGAAGGCACCGAAAGCTTTGATTCTAAAATAACAACAACATTTTCAAGGGTATTATATGGACAGGCTCAAAATAAGACAGGTTTTAGTCCTGAGATATATAAACAGGGAGACTATACGGGCGAACATGTCTTGACAGATAAGATAGGTTATTGGCAAACATTGGATCAGAACGGGCAGAATGCCAGACCTTATGGTACTATGGCTTATGATGGTAACATTGTAGGCGGCGAGTATTGCGGATATTATCACTATGGATTCGTTAATGACAGGAAGATTACGTGGAAACAGGCCAATCCTCAAAAAGTAAATGTTAATGGTAAGGATCTTATTGGTTTGATTGCAAAAAGCAGGAATACCAAAGAAATAATATATGCAAAAATCGAGGGTGGAGATAAGATTAAATTTGATGACCCAGATTGCTATCTTGAGGATTGGGTTCTTTTCCCCTTGTTCAGATATCCATCAATATATAGACCATTCTATGCTACGATGTTTTTCTTTGCGCATAGTGACAAGATTATTGATGTTGTTTCCGACAATAATTCAAATATATCTCCGGTAGTTGATTTTACTAATGACAATAGCAAGTTAATTGGCGAAATATATAATGGCATAACTTATAGCCATCGTTCAAATGATGAAGTGATTGAACACTGGGGAGATATGCAGATATGTGGTTTGCCTCTTGGATACAAGTTATCAGGAGACACTGCATCAGATATTAATGGAATAACAACTACTGCCGCAGGATTTGCCAAGACAGTATTCCGCCCGCAGAAAATAGGCTTGGGGAAGAACGATAATGTGAGTCCTTGGATTATTGAATCTGGGGTAACTGAATATTCATTCTTGTTAAATGAGGGAACACCAGACTCTAAGGCAAACAAGGCTGCTCAAATTGAAGATACATTGTCAGCGGCTTTTTGGGATAATATTACATATGTGGCAAATAATGGGGTTGGAAAGTTCTACGGAATAGGGAACGGAGAAGACGAGGATATTATTTACTATCTAATTCCAAAAACTTATTTAATAGGAACGGATAAGTTGATGATTGACGGAAATGCTCAGACGTTGGACCAACGAATTCCATTATTCTATGAGGATGAGAATCTTTTGTATGTTTTGGGAAAATATAATGAAAACGCTCCGCAAGATCAGAAGGGAGGGACGGTATTTGCTATTTTAACAGGGAATGAGGCAAAATTCTCTAAAACAGGCACCAATGGAAAGACTATTGAGAAGATAAGCGTGGATTCTGTTGAAGATATTATTGCCAACCCTAATTTATTGATGTTAAACTCTTATCAGAAATTTTATGACAAGGGCATGACACTACAGGCAACTTGCCCTACATTGGTTAAAGCAGAAGCAGAGGAAGATGATGCTAAAATTAGGGAGGCTTGGGCAAAAGCATATGAGATTGTAAAATCTGGAGAAGATAAAATGATAAATCAGTATGGCTGTAAGATAGCGAAGATTGATGGAAAGCATTTTCAGTTATTTGACCCAGAAAAAGAAACAATTATTGGAATATATAGGAAAAATACTGGATATAGGGGACGTTCGGGAATAGTTATGCTTTATCCTTATTTTGAGAAATCCTCACAGTATGACTTGGGTAAAAATGAATTTTATATCATTGCTTCTCCTAATCCATTAATATTTGCAGAAAGTGGAGGGACCAAGACAATAACTATTGTTGCGAATGTTGATTGGGAGATTGTGAATATTCCTGATTGGGTTTCCATTGATTCAAGCCAATTGACAGGCAAGACAGGAAGCACCGTGGTGTCTATGACAGTCAATACGGCTAATAATCCTGATTCAACTCTTTTAATCAGAGGTGTTAATGATAATAGCATAAGCGAAACACTGGCAATCAAGCAGACAACAGGAGGAGAAACCCCAGGAGATACAATATCAAAGTTGATTGACAATAGATGTATTGATGATACGATTGTGGTCACATCAGTATTGGAAGAGATAAGTGTTGCGCCAAAGACTACAGGGTCTATCAAAATGAGGAAGAGTGAATTTCTCCGTTTTAAAGTGACAGTATATGAGAAACCTTGGTATATCTATGGCGTAATCAGCAGTGGGGAAGTCACAAAAATACAGACTGTGACAACAAATACTACTGTAACAATGACATATAATTCTATTGAGAAATATACGGGCTTCATCATTTCTAATGAGAACATTTGGAAAGGCAAAATTGTGATAGATAATAAATCAACCGGTCAAGTAACAATTCAAAGAACCAGCGGCTTTGAAGAGGGAAGTGTCACAACAATTGACGCAGGTGTTGAGAATGTCTCATACATTGTTTATCAAGATAATGTTATCCTTATAAAATGCACCGCACAGATAGGCAATGGTGGATGGAATATATATAATAAGAAAGATGAAATTATTAATCATGGCGAGGGAGACCAAGGTGTGTTCTTTAATGGCTACATATTATTACGTGATGTTGTCGGAGAAGAGAATTTGTATACAAACTTGAAGATAAGAGATGCAAAAGAAAATAAATCATGAGAGAAATCTTTTTAGATGAGAATAGGTCAGTGTTTTCGCAAAGTCAGGAGCATAGTGTGGATGTGAGCCTGACTGCGAAAACGCGTTCCCTCCCATATAATAATCTTATGGGGGAACTATCGGCATTTCAATTATATAATAACGAGCGGGATGCTTCTACAAAATTCAGAATGGTTTTCACCGTCAATCCGGTTTGCACTAATGTTCTTTTTAATATGAAGACGGAGGTGATGAAGGACGAGGGGTCTGATAACTGCAAGGTTTGGTTTGATGATTCTCAGCAAAATAATATAAAGGAATTTAAAAATGCAGGAAATAAGACAGGAGTTGACCGTTATCAAGCCATCAGGGACACAGAATATAGCCATGAAGAAATCGGTGGATTGACATATCATTGCGGGCTAGATATATTTAATAACCATATGCTTCGGAATGATGGATTTGTCCATGTTAACAAGAATAAAGGCGACGAAAAGACGGAGGTATACAACACTCTTGGGGATTATTTGAGAGATTGTGATGGCAATAATGTAATAGAGAAAGTTGGGGTCAAGTATCAGAATTTAAGCCCGACCCCGGTTCATTTGTACCAGCATGATTCGGTACTGTCATTCTACGAGGCGTATATCAACCGGATAAAGGAGAAGAACGGGTGGTACGGTTTCACCAATCCGGGGAACATTGATATTCCCAACAATAATGGTTACCATATAAACAAGATGTTGAACGGGAATAAGCCTTGCGAATTTATTGACATGTATCCGGATAGATCATTGTACTCGTTTATTCCAAAATACAATAAATATAGAAACAGGGTTGAAAAGAATTGGAATTATGCGATAACATATTCTTATGAATCAGACAAGAATAAGGTAAAGGAAATAAATGGTCTTGATGTTAATGATCCGAATGCAATCCGTTGTTTCTGGAAAAGATGCTATGATTCCAATGGAAATGACACATTACAATGTCGAACCTTGTTCAGACATACACTGTCTAAAAACGATAGGGTTCGTTTCTATTATGGTAATGCGAAGCAACGTATGGAGGCATCGGTTAGAGTGATATCAATTGGGGATTCGGAAGGAAACAACACGAATAGGCTTTTCAGTGTAAGATATGAAAATATTGCAATGTTTATTGATGATTTCAAGGATGGGTTGTGGTATAGAAAGGAGACCAATGGTATAGAATGCGAGTATTATTTCAAAAAATTGAAGAAGTACTTGAAGACTGATGGTACCGAGCCTAAAAGTGATTTAAATAAAGGCGCTTTTGCCGAGAGCATCTATGGCGATGGTATCGCCCAAGTGGTTTTCACTGATGATATTGATGTAGATGGGTTGAATGATGATTTAGGGAGACCAGTAAGCACGTTATATTTCACGGTCATTAAGAACAATGCTGGTTATGAGAAATGGTATGAGAAAGATAATTTCACAGATGATGATATAGAGTATTCCCATTGCTTCGGAAAATTAACCGGAGGTCTTGATTTGGGTACAAAAGAGGATTTGGAAGTGGTGGACGAAGAAAGCGGTGAAAGGATATGGCAAGGAATACCAAATAACAATACTGATTTTCTCAGAGATTATAATACCCGATATATTCACAACGCTCCTAATATAGATTCATCAATAGAAGAGTACTGGGGGGGAGAGATTGCGAATAAACCGAAAGCCTTGTATGGTATCAAGGAGGGAAATGGTGAAGAAACCGGTATAACGATTAATGATGATGAGTTTTGGGGTGATGTAATAGAATTCAATCCATCAGATTATTCAGAGAATACTATTGAAAAGACTTATTATCGTTTCAATACCGCTCAAAGGGAAACATCTAACCCCTATTATAAGTCAATTAAATATGATGAGATAATTTATGATGATTATGATTTAATCGGGGAGTCGCCAGCCAAATTCAAACTCAATGAGAAACCCTATTATGCCAATGGCAAAGAAGAAGAATTGACAATAGGGAATATATGCCCTGAAGGTTATTTTTATTATCCGAATATGAGCATAATGATACGTGATCTAAGCGAGAAGAAATCTGTTGACGGAATTCCGGTAAAGATTACTAATTTGCAATTTATCCCTTATGCAGAAAACCATCAATATACGGAGGTTAACATTGATGGAAAAAATATGGCAGTTGATTATAAGTTTATCAAAGAGGATATAGTCGGCTTTTTCAACATTAAGGATAACTCAATGGTTTGGGGAAGCGTAATAAAGGTTTATGGCGGCAATAATGCAACGATACTTATAGATAAAGATTTTACCGAGATGAATAATGTTTCAGAGGACTTGCTGGTTGTGCTTTCGGAAGATTCAGTTCCGGCTTATTGCCGCTATGTTCCAGCGACGGGTAAACTTGTCTGGAGAAGCATAATTCCACCGTCAGAATTACCTAATACCAGTGATATATACGACACTCCGTTTGCAAATGGTTGCTTTTATATCGAGACGGGATTTAATATTTTTGTCAGAAGGCAGGATCCGAACAACGCGTTCAAACTCCAATGGGGGACAGGAAAAAAGAGAAATCCTATGAAGAAATACTATGTCAACGGCAGCGACCCTATCGATATGTCAGCAATCCGTTATATTATAGATAAGATTAAAAACATTTGTTATTAGGACATGTCTAACAATACGATAAAAATACCGCTTTATAAACCGATATACGGAGAGAAACCATTAGAGATTAATGGTAATATTA
>ERZ1034969.1104-NODE-1104-length-12058-cov-10.938765_pt1 | contig 12058 bp, 12 predicted proteins | sample MGYA00520624_ERZ1034969 | MGnify/ENA primary metagenome ERZ1034969 (study PRJEB33766, sample SAMN09781776) | gut metagenome | biome: gut microbiome | host: Homo sapiens | place: Madagascar | study: EMG produced TPA metagenomics assembly of the PRJNA485056 data...
TTATTATAGATTACTCCCTGATACCATGCATTATAAGGAATTCCATATACCACCCCATCAACCGTTACTTCTTTCAGCGCATCCTTTTGTATTTTCCCCAGATAAGAATCTGAAATCTTCGCAAGATTCCCAGTCTTTGCATATATCTGTACATCCTGTGCTTTTCCAATTATAATATCCGGGATTTCACCTGCTGCAATCCTGCTTTTCATCTGTGTATTAAACTGATCTCCCCAGTCAACGCACTCCCACTCCAGATAAACCTGCGGAAAATTTTTCTCCATCCACTCATCGATCATATCTTCCACTCCGGCATCTGATGTTGATTGCCCTGCTAATACAGATATTACTATCGTATCCCTTTCCGTTTCCCTATTATTTTCTTTATAGGAAATACATCCTGTCAGTGACAACAGCAATATCACAATAAACAGGTTTGCCAGCCATCTTTTCATGCTTCTTTTTCCCCCTGTAGTTCTATACGGTAATTTCTTGGATTCATTCCTGTGCTCTTTTTAAACACTCTGCTGAAATAAGTGTAATCATCATATCCAACCATAAAAGCAACATCCGCCAAACTGATTTCTGAATTTTTCATATATTCTTTTGCCTTTTCTATCCGCTTATTAGTAATATATAGAATAAGGCTTTCTCCCATTTCCTGACTAAACATTTTTGACAGATAAGAACTGTCCACATGATATTTATTTGCTAGTGCAGATAATGACATTTCCTCTGCATAATGCTCCTGTATCCATTCCACGACCAATTGAACAATTGATTTCATAGATTTTGTTTCTGTCTCAGCTTTTGGAGGAAGTAAATAAATAATCGCATCTTCTATATTTCTTTGCAATTCATCATAATTTAAGGTTTCTATTGTTTTATCTACTGCCTCCACCACATTTTCTGCATCTGCAACCAATACTTTCCCATGTTTCTGAAATATGTAATTCAGAATAATATCAAAAATCTGTTTTACCGTCTGCTTTACTTCCAGATAACTCCACCGTTGTTCCTGACAATCACACAAGCCTGTCATTTCCAATACAATCTTTTTAATTTTCTGCTGGTTTCCACATCCCAATGCATTTTTTAATTGTTTATCAACTTCAACAGAAATATGCTGATTCCATTTTTCCGCCTGTTCATCAGAGGAAGTTACAATTTCATCTTTATAAACATAACTTCTCGTCATAAGCATACTAATTGCCTCTACATATGCCATAGAAAGACTTTCCATGGCATAAAAATGAGATCCAACACAAATGGTCATACAAGTATGGTATTTTGCAGAAGCCTTTACCCGTAGCTTTTCTGAAAGCTGTAGAAGTTCCTGCTCACTTTTTTGGGTTAAAATTATATATTCATTCATACGATAGATGTTATTAAAAATAATATCATCCTCCTGAAAAACCTGACGAATCATATTTTTAATGTCATATGATAACCATTCACATTTTCTCTCATAAGTGGTTATAATATCTGACAAATTATGAATTTTGACCAGTATTAACCGTACCCCCTGCATTTTTACAGAACCTCTTTCACCTGCAAAAGTATTATTCCATTTTTCTGTTTTATGAATCAACTGGCTGTATTCCCTGTCCTGCATGATAGAGGATGCTTTTAATAATTCTGCCTGCTGATTTTCATTTGCACTGATTTTTTCCAATGCTTTTACAATCGCACGAATTAAATCAATTTTTGAAATCGGCTTAATCAGATAATTCATTGTGCCTGACAGAAAGGAATTTTTAACATAATCAAAATCATCATATCCGCTAATTACAAAAGTAATAATTTCTGGATATTTGTCTTTTACCCTCTGCAACAGCTCCACCCCGCTTAGAAATGGCATATTAATATCTGTAATAAAAATATCCGGTTGATAATTATTTATCTTTTCCCACGCATCCTCCCCATCTGCTGCTGGTTCTAAAAAATCTAAATTATATGTTTCCCATGGAATCATACTGCGCATTTTTTCTCTCGTCCAATACTCATCATCTGCAAATAAAACCTTATATGTCTTTTTCTTCATTGTTGCTATCCTCCCCACGATCTGGTAAAATCATAAACACTTTTGTCCCTTCTCCAAGCATACTTTCCAGATGCATTCCATATTGATTGCCATATAACATTTTTAATCTGGCATTAATATTATGTAAACCTATGGAATTTCCTTTTTCCACAAAATCAAGTTCATTCTTACGCAAACTTTCATTTATTGCAGATGTGTCCAATCCTATTCCATTATCTTCGATACAAATAACCAGATCCATCTGCTCTCGTTTTATCTGTATCCCAATTTTCTTTTTTCCTCTTTTATTACGCAGACCATGATTAATTGCATTCTCCACAATCGGCTGCAGTGAAAGTCGTGGCAGTTTACTTTTTAATGTCATTTCATCCACATCAAATGTATACTGAATGTTATCATGCATCCGCATGTCCATAACATAAATATAATTTTTCAGATGGGCAATCTCATTTTCAACAGTAGAAAATGGATCTTTCATATTTAAGCTATAACGAAATATAAGCGCCAGTGACTGACTCATATGACTGACTTCCGGGCAGTTTCGAATTTCTGCAATACTTGCCATTGTATCCAGTGTATTATATAAAAAATGTGGATTAACCTGTGCCTGTAATGCTTTGTACTCTGCCCGATTTAAAAGTTGCTTGGTCTGGTATTCTTTTTGTTTTAATTCTTCCATCTGATCCAGCATCTCATTAAATTGTTGGGCTAACTCTCCTATCTCATCTTCTTTTACAATTTTTGCCCGAAGCTGAACATTACCATTTCCAATTTTCTGAATCGTATTCATTAATAATTCCAAAGGTCTTGTTAATCCGCTCGATATGAAGCCAGTTATAATCATTGAGACACAGATCATTAATAAAGCGATCGCCAATAAGTTAATTGTAAGATTTCTCTGGTTTTGTCTTAATACTTTTTGCGGCATCATGGAATATGCAGTTAAATTATAATGTTGCTGATCAATACGGAAAAATTCCTGTTTTGAATTGGTTTCATTTTCAGCTTTTTTCCCACAGGCAATCGATTTTTCCAAAGCATTATATTCTTTTGTCTGTTCTGCATCCAGATCTCCCAATGTATCAATCGGCCGATCCCCGGTTGGCTGCAGCCACATGAATGCCGTGCGGTCTATTCTGTATTTATCCATAATTTTTTCAAGATTCTTTGTATCTACATCACACACCACGTATCCGATTTTATCCTGAAGATTACTTTCATTGTACAGCTTCATAACAAAACGTAATATATTTTTATTCCTGTATTCATTATAATAGCTGGATACCAGCATTACGGGATTATCTAACTCCACATATTTTTTCACAATTTCAGCATTTGTACATTCCGGATCTGAATATATATCCGAAGCATAATTATGTTTTGGTGTAACCGCTCTTCGATAAGTGCTGATGACCTGATGATCCATTGTATACAAATAAAAAGAGACCACATCATCCCCTGTCTCAAATTCATCGGTCGCTATGTCATATGCTTTTCTGTAAAATTTCGATTGCAATTCCTTAATTGTTTCTTTTTTTCTCAGGCTTTGCAATAATTCATCATCCATATAAATTTCTATTAAATTATTTTCTATCCCCTTAATCAATCCATAAATTTCATTTTGCATACTCTGCATAGATTGTTCACTTTCTTCTTTTGCCTGCTCATATATTAATTTTGAAGAAAGATTTTGAAATAAACATGTTTGTATAATAAGTGCTGCCAAAACACACCCCAACACCATAATAAAAATTTTTGTGCGTAATTTCATGTTCTCCTCCCATTATTCCGCTGATTATTTTATTATATCATGTTATAGATTGCTGTACTTGGATTTATTTGTAATGTGAGTTGGATAAATTTGTGTGACTTAATACCATTTTACAAAAAATTAGCGGAAGAATATCATTTTTAGTATTCTTCCGCCAGTTATAATTATTTTGTTTTTATTTTACAACAACTTTTTATTTTTCCTTTCCCACTCCATTTTCCTCGTAAAAATCAAATAAAAAATGACATTCAACACGATTCCAAAACAGGTGGCGACCGGAGCTACCAGTCCGATTTTTGTAAGGCTTGCATGTGGCTGTATACTCATAACATAGGCAAGTGGCAGTCCGACTTTCAGGAACCGCTTACACTGCCCGTTGATTCTGAAATCCTTCTTTTTTTTAAATCTTTCTTTTTTAACAGTATAATCGCAAGAACCACGCTCACTGCCTGCGCTGCAATAGTTGCAATTGCTGCTCCTGCCGCATCGAGATGAAATCCTGCGACGAGAATGAAATCCCCGATAATGTTTACAACACATGCGACTGCCACGAATATAAGCGGGGATCTGCTGCTTTCCAGCCTTCATATCGTATCAAGATAGTGTATGTGGGAGAATGTTACTCCGTTGGGTAACTTCGGAAGCATATCTCTTACACGCTTTGCGAGATAGCATGCATCCATGACTTCCTTTGTCTCCTGTCATTTTGAATACCTCTTTTCAGTTATTTACTTTATATAATTACATAAAGTAATTACTTGTAAAAACTATTTCTATGACATATTATTTAAAAAACCTTGGGAGTGCCAGCTCCCAAGGTTCTAAAGTTCATTACGGAGAAATGTAGTAGCCAGGTACAGATGCCAATACAGAAATAAGAAAAGTGATTATGTACTCCAAACAAGTCACCCCCTTCCTGCTGGAAAGAGTCGACAGCAAAATTATGATAACGCGAAAATATGTTCGATACAATATTTTTTACTTGATTTTTCTTTTATATGATTGTAATATATATTTAGCTAAGAAAAGTGATCATGATTCCAAGTGGGTCAATAAAAACCTGAAGTGCCAGCTTCAGGTTTTTATTTTACAACAATTTCTTATTTTTTTGCCTTCTTTGATTTTGTTTCCTGTCATTAACAGAAAACCGGTTACCATCCACAGGTTTCCCCGTAAACAGTAACCGGTAAAAAAATTTCTCACCTATTTTTTTCGGTTTTATTTCCACACTTCTTCCGCGATTTCCTTCACAAGTGCAAGTTTTGCCCACTGCTGCTCTTCGGTCAGCTTGTTTCCGATCTCACAGGATGCAAATCCACACTGAGGACTCAGGCACAGACGCTCCAGCGGAATATACTTTGCTGCTTCATGAATTCGTGCGATCACCTTATCCTTATCTTCCAGTTCCGGCTTTTTGGTTGTGATCAGACCAAGTACAACTTTCTTGTCCGGAGACACCTTTGCAAGCGGTGCAAAACCACCGGATCTTTCATCGTCATACTCCAAAAGCAGTGCATCCACATGCTCCTGCGCAAACACGTAATCTGCCACGGAGTCGTATGGACCGCTGGTAAAGAATGTAGAGTGATAATTTCCACGGCAGATGTGGGAAGTGATCACCATATCCTCCGGTCTGTTTTCGAGTGCAAGGTTATTCACCTTTAAGAGCCGGGACTTTACCTCTTCAATATCAACACCAAGTGACTGGTATCTCTGCTTTGCAGCATCTCCGACAATTGCGCCCCAGGTGCAGTCATCCAACTGCAGATTGCGACATCCGGCTGCATAAAACTGCTTGATTACATCCTGATATGCCTTTCCGATATCCTCGATCAGTTCCTCATCGGTTACATAAAACTTTCTCGTCTGCCCGATGTTCTGCGGAACGATCATCTGCTGATACATCTGTGCCGGTGCCGGGATCGTATATTTTGCAACGGTCTGCCCATCTTCAAACTGCTTTAAAAACTTAAAGTATTCCACAAACGGATGTGCTTTTGCTTTTACCTTTCCTACGAGATAAGTTGCTTCAAGATCTGCCATCTCTCCGTTAAACTGTACACCGCCACCATCTTTCTCGTGGGCAACGCCTTCAAATCCCCACATAAAATCCAGATGCCAGAATTTTCTGCGGAATTCTCCATCGGTGATCGCATGGAAGCCTGCTGCTTTCTGCTTTGCAACGATTTCTGTCACGCACTCATCGGTGATGCGGTCGAGTTCTTCCTTTGTGATGGTTCCTTCCTCAAAAGCTTTCTTTGCAGCTTTTAATTTTTCCGGTCTTAAAAAACTTCCTACAAAATCATAACGAAATGGTGTCTTTAATGTGCTCATGTATTTGATAACCTCCTATGGTTTTTTGTCCTTTTTCTGAAGTTATCCTACCATTTTGCGTTTTGTTTGTATAATACCTTATTTATCGGGTTATTCATAGTTTAAAGCTATATCGGCTCATAATAAACCTATCTGAAAATATCATCCATCAGACCTTTCCGGTTGTTTTCATCGTTCACCACTTTACAACTTTATATGGACATATTATTTATTATCAAATCCTCCCTTAATCAACTTCAAAATGCTCTGTGCCCGTTTCTTAAATACTTCGTTTTCCGATCCCTGGGCTATACCCGCAATGCGCACCATCTCATCCTCATACGGCATACAAAATTTAACCGCATCTGTTAAAAGCCGGTCAGACTCTAATGTGCTGTCTAATGCATGATCAAAGTCATACAACGGTGCCATGCACACATACTCTCCGGTATCCGTATTTCTAATCCAGCCAAAATTACCTGCATGCCGGTCTCCATTTCCGATTATCGCATCTATAATAAGCATTTGCGCTCCGGCTTTTCCAAACAGATCTATAATCGTCTGCTCATCAAAATCATCTGGATCAATTCTTCCCGACTGATCGGCCTGCTCAAGCATCACCTTTGTGGAGGTTATATTAGAAATTGCGATTCCTCCGTCTGTCTCATCTGCTCTTTCTACAGAAATTCCGCATTCCCTGCAAAGCTTAATACATTGCAGTTCCACGGAAATATCGCCATATTTGTAGAGCTTTCCGTCCTGTTTCCATTCCTTTGACAGTGCACCACCCACGTAGAGTGTCGGTGCCGCCTGTCCTGTAAATTCTTCGTTTCCGTCCCAGAAAGGTTTGTAATACGGACTGATCTCCTCAAAATATATCGGATCATCTTCGGCTTTTATCCAGTAACAGTCGCTGAAACTCAACGCTCTGGTCTCACGGTTAATGCGCATACGCGCTCCCTGTCCGAATGTGATGCCCTTTAATTTCCGTGCTATCGTGTTGGTACCTGAGGAATAGCGGTATTTCATCCATTTCGTGAAGGTGTGGTTGTCTGCACCTTTTTGCTGCATCAGTCCCGGAAGAAGATTATAATTTAATGTTTTTTCTTTCTCTATGTCGTAAACAGGTGTGTTTTTACACATTAGCATCATGGGATCACCCCTTTTATATAAATTCGATCGGTAATGCAACAAGATTTTCTCTTAAATATGTCTTTTTATCAATCAGACATAAAATAACTCCGAGACCTCTTTTTTTATCACTTACCTTATCCAGTACCTGATTCGTTGCTCCCATACTTGCCTTGGGATTGCCGGACATTTTAATCTCGACCGGATATAAGACTCCATCCTCCTCTATCACAAGATCAATTTCGTTTTCACCGGAAGCATTTCTGTCTTTCCCTCTGTAATAAAAAATGTTAAATCTGTAATCTTTGCCCTCGTTGGAATAGGATTTTAAAATTTCAGACACTACAAATGTCTCAAACATATTCCCTGCAACCGCTGAACATTTCAATGTATCGGCAGTAAGCCATCTGGTAAGATAACATGCCAGTCCGGTATCCCGGAAATAAAGTTTTGGTGTCTTTATTGCCCTTTTAAGTGCGCTCGCACTATACGGCTGGAGCAGATATACAATTCCGGTTCTTTCCAAAATAGATATCCAGTTCTTAATTGTCGGCTCACTTACCCCGACGTCTCCTGCTATGTTGGAATAATTGAGAAGTTCACCTGTTCTTGCAGCAACTGCCGTCAGAAATTTGGTAAATGTAATACCATCTGCCGCCACCAGTTCATTGATATCCCTCTCCAGATAAGTTGCAACGTAAGAAGAATAATATTCTTGCCAGTCCCTGTCTATATCATAAAGCTCGGGATAAGATCCTTTGTGGATAATTTCCCATATATTGTCATATTTTACAATCTCTTTTTCACGTTCTTTGATATATGCATCGGTTGGGATAAAATGCCGGTTAAATTTTACACCATAAATCTCCCGCATGGATAATCCGGTAAGCTCTGAGATTGACACTCTTCCTGCCAACGATTCACTCATGCCTTTCATAAGTTCAAGTTTCTGAGAACCGGAAAGAAGAAACATCCCTCGCTCATCCGATTCATCGACAATCTGCTTGATATCTTCCAGAATACTGCTTTCTTTTTGAACCTCATCTATAAAAAGCGGCTGTGGATTGTTTAAAAAAAACAATTTAGGTTCTTCCTTCGCCTGCATTCTTGTCAGTCTGTCATCAAAATTTGCCCGGTTAAAATCCTTGAATTCATGCTTTATAAGTGTTGATTTCCCGACCTGTCTGGCTCCTACCAGTAACATGCACTTGCTGGTAGACACTCTTTGTTTCAATATTGGCGTTATCGCTCTTTGTATATATGGCATAACAAACCTCCGGCTAATCTAAACTCTGATTTTATTATATTCGTTAATATATACAAAATCAATAAAAATATACCGGCTAATCTAAAGTTATATTTTAGATTAGCCGGTATTTTTCAAGACACACAAGCTGTACATCCGGAATCCCGTTAAACACGCACGGTACAATGCCAACTTCCTCATCATGAATGTGGTTGTATATCGTTTCAATCCGGGCAAGATCCATTTGTTTTGCACTTCGGATATTTATCATAAAATATACTCCATCTGCTGCTCCTTGGTTTTCAGCCCCATCTTTTCATAAAATTTCTCCGCCGAGGTATTTCCCGCCCAGACATTAAGCGTCACTTCGTAGCAGCCTAAACGCTTTGCCTCCTCTTTTACATGCACAAACAACTTCTCTCCGATGTGCTGTCCTCTGGTACTTGCATCGACGCACAGATCATCGATAAAAAGTGAGGTAAACGGCACCATATTGTTGGAAAATAGCTGCTCCTGCAACTGACAGAATGCATAGCCGAGACAGTTGTCATTCTCATCTGCTGCAACATAAATCGGTTTGGTATCATCCTTTATCATCTGTGTAAGTTCTTCGTTTGTGTATTTTGTGGTTCCCGGGATAAAAATATCCGGCCGGATATCTGCATGGATCTGAAGCACCTGTTCTAACAGTTCCAGCAGTCTTGGGATGTCGTTTTCGTTTGCTCTTCGAATAGTCATTTGATTATACTCCTTCTGCCATTCGCCCCTGCGTTTTTTTTTACAATTAAATAGGGATCATAAAAGGGGATGTCTGATTCTTTTAATTCCAGTTTTATTTTATCTCTCGATCTTGGCAAACACCTTGATTCCAAAAAATCTTCATAATCTGCAATACTCGGTTCGGTATTACTTCCAAACGCGGTAAATTGCACATTATCCACATAATTTTTTATTCGCACAATCTTTTTTGCCTCATCAACATCAATCAATGTACATGGCTTATTTTTGTACATATACCACATCCGAATCGGCAATTCTTTCGGTGGAATTTTCAGGGAAACAACATAATCCATATCATGATTGAGCATTTCAATCAATAACACAATTTAACACCTTTTTTTATCTAAGTAAAGAAATAGTCATCAAAATGATTGTTTTTATAGATAAAACAGAATCATTTTAATGGCTATTATGATTTTTCCTTTTTATAATTTTATTATCCAGTTAAGTGATATAATAATATGGTAAATTATTACAATACAGTTATAAGAAGGACGATAACAATGTTTTTTGCATACGGAGAAAAAGAGATTACATACCTCAAACAGAAAGATAAACGACTCGCAGAAATTATCGATAAAATCGGACGAAGAAGCCATAAAAGAATTATCTTCTTTACAGGGAATTGGTGTCTGGACCGCGGAAATGATTCTGTTGTTTTGTATGCAGCGTCCAAATGTATTGAGTTTTGGTGATCTGGCAATCCAGCGCGGCATGCGGATGGTTTATCACCACAGAAAAATTGACCGCAAACTGTTCGAAAAATACCGGCGGAGATTAAGTCCGTATTGCAGTGTGGCAAGCCTGTATTTCTGGGCTGTAGCCGGAGGTGCTATTCCTGGCATGAAGGATTTTGCACCCAAAAAGCAAAAGAGATCTTCAAATCCATGCCGTAATGATTTCCTGGCAGCTTCCGGCATATAGCCTTTTCCCCCAAATGGTTGTCCAAGCCAGTATCCCAGCTCACACTCATCGTCTCTTTGTGTCATATCCGTATATCCATTCAGCTTCAATTCCACTGCACCAATTGCAATATTATTCTCTTTTTCACAAATTGCATAGCATTCTGGTGCAATTTTCATTCTTTTTTGGACAATGCACAAAGTGAGAGTCCGAATGCCACAACCGCCCAAAAAACAACTACCATTAAATCGGATCTAACTATCGGCTTTGCTAAAAACAAAACTTTCCTTATTAAATTACTTACAGGAACAAATGGCAACACGTTATAAATATACATAGACCACTCTGGAAGTCTTTCCGCTGGATATGTTATAGGCGAAAAAAGTAACCCTCCTATCATAATTACCTGTGTTGCCAATGCCATGGTATTCGGTGGAAGCCAATAGGCAATACAAAATCCAATGCAAATCATTGTAAACTGTGTAAGTACTATAACCAAACAACTTTGTACTGTTATATTCAGGTTTATATTAAAACGCAATACAGAAGCAACGCAACCCATGATCACACCCGGCAGTGACGCAATTCCCCATATGATAAGATCTGCTAACAAAATAATACTCCTTGAAACCGGAAGCGTTCTTTGATATTCAAATACTCCATTTTGCTTTCCCTCGCTTACTATCTGAGGTGCTAAAACACAGCCGACCGCAATCATGCTCAAAGTCACTGCCCCAGATGCCAGATACACAATCGACCGATCATCAAGTCGTGGAAGAAATAATGCCATTCCGCATATAATTGCAACCGAAAATGCAGCCTGTGCCACGCTGAATACCGGTACCAGATACTTATGTCTTATCAGACTCCAAACTATCACACCTTTCAGTTTTGTTAAATAATGAATCTTTGGTTTTGATAATATTTCTTTATTTATCATCTATCATACCTCTATATTGCAGATCCAATGTTGCAGATGTAATCTTATAATTCAAAACTTTTCCCCTCCTTATAAGCTCCATCAGCCAATTAACAGCACTTGGAACTTGCTTTTCCGACAAGGTAAGAACCAGTTGCATTTCATCTTCTTTGTATTCATTCGTTTCATTTTCTGGCAAATGATATAGCTCATCCTCATCTTGTAAGTACACGATCATTACATTTGAAGCAAAGTCATGACTCATAACTGCCGTAGAAACATTTTGTATCATACGGCCTTTATTCATCAGAATATACCTGTCTGTATACTGCTCAACTTCAAGTAGATTATGAGTAACAACAAAAATGATATGTCCATTCTTTGTCAGTTCCCTCATATACTTCCATATCAACTTACGACGTATTGGGTCAACATCATTTGTTGGCTCGTCAAGTAGAATTATATCTGAAGGATATGCTACTGCCATTGCAAAAGATGTTAATCTTTGCAAACCACCAGATAATTTATTTCCCGCCCGATCTGCCCACTGCTCAATATCCAAATCTTTTAGCACCTTTTTTGTGTATAAATGAATTTGCTTTTCCGAAACTCCTTTGATTCTTAAAATAGATTCGATAGACTGCCTTACTGTTACTCCTTCAAGTGGAATATGAAACTGAGGCATCATTGACACCAGTTCTCTGGCTACTTTTGAATTTTTTACCAATGACATTCCCTTATAAGTAATATCCCCACTACCAGGTTTAACATTACCTATAATTTGATTCAGCAGAGTTGTTTTTCCCGCACCATTATGACCGATAAGCGCGGTAATTTCAGAAGGATGCAATTCTAATGAAATATTATCATTGGCTTTTACTTTCCCTTTTTTATATGTTTTACTGATTGAATCAATAATCAAATTATTTTCTTTCATCAATTCTCTCTCTT
>ERZ1034969.1105-NODE-1105-length-12040-cov-5.634126_pt1 | contig 12040 bp, 19 predicted proteins | sample MGYA00520624_ERZ1034969 | MGnify/ENA primary metagenome ERZ1034969 (study PRJEB33766, sample SAMN09781776) | gut metagenome | biome: gut microbiome | host: Homo sapiens | place: Madagascar | study: EMG produced TPA metagenomics assembly of the PRJNA485056 data...
GGTCGTAAGATTGGTAATTATTTATTTAACAATTAACGTGATATGAAAAAGTATACCAAGGAACAATTGATTAAAGCAGCCGTGAAAATGGGTTGCAACGAATCAGAAGCCACGAATAGAATAAACAAGACATATAATTATTACGTGACCTATAGAAGTGATTACAGCTTGAAAAAAGCGGCTCATTATTGCATGTATATAGCGCCATGTAAATAACTATAATTTGAAAACACGGGAAGGCTTGACGGTGAACGGTCGAGGGGTGAAGGTGTACGGCAATGGCGTTATAGCCGTAACCGAACGAGTGTACGAGCGTTTGAAATCAACTTATAAAGTTGAATGTGATTTTTAACCCCGAACGGTTTGCGCCCCGGTTCGATTCCGGGGCGGGGACAAATAATAATAACAATTAAAATAAATAATCATGAAACACTTTATTAACGTTAACAGCCTAGAAGATCTTAAAAAGCAATACCGCAAACTAGCGTTAGCTAATCACCCGGACAAGGGAGGGAAAACCGAGGTAATGCAAGAAATAAACGTTGAATTCGATGTACTTTTCAAGATCTGGAAAGACAGGGTGAACGACGAAGGACAAACTACTAGCGAGACGGCGAGCGAGTACCGGAGGAACTTCTACACCGCTAACGGCTGGGAGGGTAGCCGCTACGATAGTCATTTAAGCACGAAAGACATCGCCGCCAGGGTTCGCGAGTACGTCAAAATACAGTGGCCGGGGTGGAAATTTAGCATCCGTTGCAAGTACGCGTCAATGTGTTCCGAGATACTAGTATACTTGAAAGGCGGACCGGTGGCAAACCCGTTATCGGCAAAGGCGATCGCCATGGGATATTATAACCCGCAAATCTCGTACATGACGGAAGAGGATGACCGGTTAAACGAGCTTGTAAACGTCGTGATGCTAGACGTGAACGCGTATATAGATAGTTTCCGCTATGACGATAGCGACGGCATGATAGACTATTTCGACACGAATTTTTACAAGTTCGTGGAGGTATGCTCGTCCGGTTGGGAGGAAATACACAAGACCGCGAGAGTGAAAGAGGCTACAAAGGGTGTAACCGTTAGCGAGGAAACGAGAGAAACGACAATAGAAACGTTTAAAGGGCTGGAGATCGTGGATTATTCAGAGAAAGCCGTGGCCGTTTTCGGTGACACGAGAGCGATAAAAGACGAGTTAAAAAGCATCGGCGGGAAGTTTAACCCGCGGTTAAATTACAACGGGGAAAAGCGTGCCGGGTGGGTGTTCCCGAAAAGCAAGCGTGAAACGCTGGAAAACGTGTTAAAAGGGATTGACACGAACGGTGAATTACAGGAGAACGACAATAACACGGTAATAGATCGGCCGAACGATAAAGACGAACGGCCAGACATGAACCCGGCAGAGTTCACGAAATTCTCGTTACTAGTTCAAAATATAGCTGTAAACGATGGGTATTTTCACGCCAGGAATCACGTGAAAGAGGAATTGAAACGGTATAAAATAGACATGGGACGATTAAAATACATCGTTTTCTTGCTCTCGGAGTACAGGAAACGAGACGTGAACGAAAGGATAACCGGGGCGGCTTGATAAACCCCGGTTCACACGCTAGACACGACGAATGAAATAATTAAATCTAACATCATGGACACGATAAAAAACGCTAGAAATATAAACGATTCATTGTTCGGCGGGAAAGCTAGCATCCCGACAGTTATTAGCATGATCGAAACGGGGATGTTACCGGGAAACATCGAGGACGTCGAGAAGTTCAAAAGGGAATGGAAACGAACGTTCACGGGGTGTTTCCTTGTTAAATACCCGAGGTATTACGGTATTATAGAGAAAATTAGCCGGGTAACTGGAAGCCTACCGGGTTGGGAGGATTTCACGAGGCAAAATATACGTGATATAGTGGAATATTTAAGGACTAGTTGTTGCTCCAGCTCGGCGAGGACTTACGCGGCGATGATTCGTTCCGTGCTGAATTATAACAGGGAGATAGCCAATATCCCATGCAAGGATTTCGAGAACGAGTTAAGGGTGAAAAACGAGCCACACGTGGCGATATTCTTGACGGTGGATGAATTGAACAAGCTAGAGCGATTCAAGCCGGAAAACGAACGAGAAGAAGTTATTTTGGCGCAATTTCTTGTAGGCTGTTACACTGGTGCAAGACATTCGGATATTCTTTGCATGAACGAGGATAACATACAAGGGAAATATATAACCTACGTCAGCAAGAAAACGAAGACACCGGCAACTATAGAGTTAAAAAAAGGGCTTCCAAAATTACTTGACATAGCCGTTCGGCGCGAGTACTCCGAATCGACGTTTAACGACACGATAAAGGAAATATGCAGGAAAGCCGGGATAGACGGTAAAGTGAAGGTTTTCAAGGCCGGGAAGAGCTTGACAGGCAAGAAACACGAGTTCGTGAGCAGTCACACGGCGCGACGGTCTTTCGCCTCGAACCTGGCTAGTTTAGGCGTTCCAATTCGAGAAATACAGTTGAGAATGGGACATGCTAACGCAACGATCACGGAACGTTATATACTGGCACCGGTGAATAAATTACCCGAATCGGCAAAGGCGTATTTCAAGTAATTTAGATAGTGTACAAATAATACTCGATGATCACAAGATCGAACTATTTTTTTTACTTTTACAAATAAAATACGGTTGTACCGTCGTGAGACACACGTAAAATTGTTAATAACAATGTTAACGATAGGTGTATTGATATGGTTTATCATTCTTCTAGTAATAGCGGTGAACGTGTTAGGATGGTGGAGCGTACCCTTTGTCGCCGTTGGTATTTTAATCGTTATACTCAAAAAACGTGAAGAAAATGAAAAACGAAACGAGAGGACAGCGATGGACGTTCTAAAGGAAAAGCAAGCGTTAGAAAGAGAAGAATACTTGAACACTTTTCATGAGCCTACTGATCCGGTATTAATAAATCATTATAAAGCGTTAGTGGAGAAAATGGGAGAAAAAGAAGCTCAAAAGTATTGGATAGAATGGACGAAAGGTTTACGAAACAAGTGACATAAGGACCGGGAATCGTTGTCGTTCCCGGTCCCTGTTTTAGCATCACACGGTAGCCACGTTACTAATAGATATTCTTCTTTCAAGCTCCCCGAAACCTTTAGTTACATCCTCTTGCAAAACCTTAGCGTATATCTGCGTTGTTTTTATATCACTATGCCCTAGCATTTTACTTAACGTTTCAATGGGGATCCCTTGCGATAACACCCAAGTGGCGAAAGTATGACGGGCTAGGTGCGATGTTAATTTCCTGTTTATTCCAGCGTAAGAAGCTAGCACTTTAAGCCTTAAATTAAATTGTTGATTCGTCATCGTTGGCAACACGTAATCGTGTTTTTTCAAAATTTCTATCGCCGGAGATAACAGCATCAACTTGTACGGGGTGTCTGTTTTCGTTCTTGTGTCCGATATATAATACGATCCATTCACTTTTTCCACGTTCTTGAAATCGAACTTTAGCAGATCAACGTAGGCTAACCCGGTCCACCGGCAAAACATGAAGCAATCCCTGACGTTAGATATAGAACGATCTGGAATAACGCAACTTGTTATTTTCATCAACTCTTCATTTGTTAGCGGCTTGCGAACCTTGTATTTCCCCCTCTCTACTTCAAATTTATCGTAGGGATTTTTATCTATCAAATCCAGTTGCATGGCTTCTTTAACGTATACCCTAACCCTCTTGTGGAAATCATAAACCGTGGTTTGTATTGAAGTGAATCTTCTCTCGTAATCATCAAGCAACTTGATGTTTTTGACCGTCAAGTCGTCAAAAGATTTTATCTCGCCAAATTCCGTCAAACGTCTCAACATCGCCCTGTGTTGTCTTTTAGTGGTTTCCCTCACGTTCCTTAACTCGATCCTCTCCCTGACGAAATCCAGAAAAGAGTTGCATTCAAGGCTCTTTGAATCTATAACTTTCTGGAACTCGTGAAAAGAGAATGGTTTCTTTTCTTTTATTAATTTGTTTATAAATTCCCGGACATTCGCCACGATCAAGCTTATCCTCTCGTTTAGATCGATGGCATCCATCCTGCCAGTTACCATAGTTTTGTCTTTCCATTGACCGGCGAACACTTTCACGCCGGTAGAGATATACTTTCTTTTTCTCTCGAACAGGATCTCGACCTGTACTAACGCTGCCTTTTGTTTTGTAGCTTGATGCTTCCGATCAAACACTACACGAATCGTTGGATACTTCATACTTTAAAATTTTGGTATCACAGTCAGTATATACATCGGTATCACAAATATGATGCGCCGTGGACTTTTTTTGGATTCCCGTGGACTGTTTTGGACTTTTTTTTTAGTTTGAAACTCTCGATTCCACAGGTATTTAGATCGTAAAATCCTGTTTTCCAGAAAAGAAAGGGGAGAATTTCTTTTTCTCCCCTAGTGAACTCGGCGGGGTTCAATATGTACACCAATGTATTCAACTGCAATTAGTTATAAATTGTTTTTATTTAATAGTATCATTTGGGTAGCACGGGTATTCACTCTTCATCATGACCGGGCAACCTGTACCCGATTCGATTTCTCTTTTTCAATTCCCCATCCTTTACCTGTAACTCTGCCAAGGTTTGGTTTATCAATTCGAGTTGGACCATCGTGTCCTCGTTTATGTCGTTTTGGTCAACCAAAACTTCTTCCATGTATTGCTTAAGCTCTTTTACTTGTGTTTCAATTCTTTCAACACGGTTTTCTATCGGGTTCGCCAACATCTGCCTGACGGCGACGAAAGCCCGCATGATCCCCCTGTTTATCTCAATAGCAATATCGGAATTGAGAACACTACTGAGCATCGCTACACCAAGTTCCGTGAATGCAAATGGCATATATTTAAGATTACTTCCTCGACCTTTGTTCAAGATCACAATTTGTGATCTTGAAGCCTCTTCTTTCGTGAGTTCAAACATGAAGTCTTCTCCCTCGAAACGTTTTAAATTACGTCTGACAGATTGTTTAAGAACTCTTGTTTCTATTCCGTACATCTCCGCCAAATCGAAATCCAGCATCACCCTTTGCCCCCGGATCTCGTGTATCTTGCTTTGTATTAGTTGGATGTTGTTCATGATTTACTAAATGGTATTATTTTGATAGCACGGATTATTATAGTTTTGTTACATTGTCAAATATTCTTCCTTTATCATTTCCGGGTAATCATATACCCATTTTACATCAAAAACAAACACATATTCATTTATAATATCGTCAATTTGGATAGGGAGCATTAATTTTAATTTTCCTGGATTATTAATTTTATTAACACTATAAAATAAAGGTTTACACTTCCACGTGTTTATACTTAAAATAGTCTCAATATATATATTGTTTACAGGGATAGCAACATCCGTGATACTTGATTCTTTTATGATTGTATATGGGACTTGTTTATCTCCTCTTTGCGCATACTTTATTCCAGAATGAATGATTTTTGAAGAATTTCCTTCGCAATCAACAAAAACAGCGTCATCCCAAATTATTTTGATAGTATTATCATGCACATTTTTTAATTTAAAACAAAATCGGTCTCGCTCTGCGAATATAATAATATCAATAATATTATCAATATACCGATATTTAGTAACACTATCACCTTCCACGATCTTAGTTTCCCCTATTATAGACTTATTACTTGGCTTCTCCACACTTACTAATGATTTGACATATTCCCCCGTTAGATATTTTTTGAATATATCATCTATGTTTCTTCCAATATACGGAAAATATTCTTTCTCTTTAGTCATAGTATTCTCTAATACATAAACTACTCTAATACAATTATTATCAATATTCGGCTTACATTCAAGGTCAATAAATTTATACTTAAATTTTAATGTATCATTTTTTAATTCAGTCCCTATTAATTTCTCCTTTTCTTTTCTAAGTTTGCCGATCAAAATAACAGGAATTGTATATTTTTCATTAATTTGGTATTTTCCAATATTTGACCTCCGTACTGATAACCTAATAGTTTTATTAGTAGTCTTTTTTTTCAACGAAAAAACGATTGTGTATGGATATGCTTTCATTATTTTTACTTTGTGGATCACATATTCATTGACCCCATTGGCATCCAAATACAAGACATCCTCTCCGACATATTTTTTATATTCATTAATATCAGAATGATACTTTATATAATAATCTCCTTCATTCAATATTCTCTTTTTATTATCAGCATAACAAGTCGTACTGATAGCTATAACAAAAAACAATATATTATATTTCAAAATTTTCAACATAATCAATAAATTATATATTACAGACGTTCATATTTATTTCTTCAAAGAATCTCTAGAACTTAAAAAATCAATTAACTGTCTTTGGAGTTTCAATACCATATCAGTCAATCTTTTGTTATCCTCCGATAATCTTTTATTTTCTTCTTCTATTTTACACACGTAATCTTCACCTCGCACGCTCATTAAAGAACTTAACTTGCCAAATTCGATTTCCGATAAAGAAATATGGATACTCCTATCTATATAGACGTTACCATTTTGGGCTAACACATTATCCCCGGTGGTATTTTTTTGTATAATATTTCGTTCCGGAGACAGGTGATCCATGTTAAGATTAATTACTTCTATAATTCATTCATAACGCCGATTGTTAATGGTTAATATTCTTCGATTCTCTTTTCATATGTTCTACCTCCTGCCATGTAACGACCGTAGCCCATAATTATACTCCCCAAATAGGATATTGGTTACATTTGCATCCATGTTTTTTATTTATTTTTTTTGAAGTAGGTCTATTATAGTCTGCTGAGATTTTAATAAATCGTCCTTCAGTTTTAATATTTCTTGAATCATTCTTTCGTTATCTTTTTCCAACTTATCCACGTATTTAGGATCAATGTTACTTTTTACGCTTTTATCTAATGAAATATCCCTACCTGCATTTATATTATCCCCGTGTTCGTTTGTTTGGTTGATGTTTTGGGTTATCATGTCGCCTTTACCTTTCAAGAGCCAATCTGGAGACAATTCTTCAAATTGCATTAATATTTTTTGTAATGTATCTAAATCGAGGCCTCTTGTTCCATTCAATTTACTATTTAATGTTGTTTCAGACATACCAATAATATCTGCAACACGTCTATTAGTTATATTATTTGCTTTAAAAAACAAATTAATTCTCTGTAATACATTATCATCCATATTAAATTATTTAGACTGTTTTTAAATTAATTCATATCAAGTAATTTTAATACAAAATGTATTTTAAATAATACAATATGTATTATATTTGTATTCGAAAATATGACACACACGATAACACGATGTCATAAAATCAAATAATGTTCAAATATAAATAATGATTATGGGAAAAACAATCACGAAAACGAAAACATTGGAAGAACAACTTCTGGAAGTCGCTCCCGGGGATTCCGTACTTGTAAAATATATATCCTATTCTCCCGAACACACGAGACGATCAGTTAGCAGGTTGAACAAGAAAGGGTATTCTTACAAGGCTAACGCCAATCAAGTAGAATGTGGAATTATCGTCACACGAATAAGATAATTATCATGGGAGCCTCTATTACAACGGAAGAAGTTATACGACTTCTTAAAAGTATGAAGAAAGAGATAGCGGAGTTAAGAGAGCTAGTAACTCCCCTCTCCCCCAAGAAAGACGAGATACTGGATTTCAAAGAAGCGCAAGTGTTTTTGAAATTTTCCCGGAGTAAGTTACGGCAATTAATCCGTGATAACGAGATTCCTTTCAGCAAGAAAGAGAGCCGGATCAGGTTTAGCAAGAACGCTTTAGTTCAATGGATGAATCAATAAAGTTATGGATATAAAATTAGATCAATCGGGAAATCCAGTGCAAGACAAAACTTTCAAGGATTTTAAAACGGATTATTTAATCGGGATGACAAGGATTCAAAAATACGTTGAATGTATAGCTGACAAGTTAAAAGTTAAATACAACTTGACGGATGACCAATATATTGATTTGGTTGATATTATCAGTAACGAACAATTTAGTAAATAGCCATGAAAACATACACCCGTTTATTCTTCATCCTCACGATCATCAGTTTGACCGGAGGATTATTCGGAAAGACCCCTATGGGCGAGCCAGCGACGCACCAGTTATACGTTTCGGCCTTTTGCTGGTTCTTGACATTGTTGTTTATCGAGGAGCATTTCAGGACGAGGAGTAAATCTAGGAAGTCATGAACTTTATTCACGACACGGCATCGGAAGTGATGGACGACATTGACAATGTCAAGACCATGAGCGACGAGGAGTTTTTCAAGACTTACGCCTGGGACCCGGAAGAGAGGGGTGTTTTTCTGGGTATGTTGGAATCTGACCTTGTCAAGATGGAATCTAGAGAAGAGGTAACCGGTCAGAAGTGGATGCACGTGGTGGATGAATGGAACGAGGAATACAATCAAGGACGCAATTTCTTTTAAAGTGAGTAGATAATTAGCCCGGACAAAGTAGTGATACTCGAAATGGCGAAATTTTGGAAACACTTAAAAATTAAATATTATGAACGAAGTAGGTAAAAAATCTCATGTTGTAAATACTAATAATGAAGAACTCGAGAATCAAGAGCAACGAGAATCAAAATTAATCCAAGAATTGGAAAATTACAAGGAATTGTATCTCGAAGCACTCGATGAAAGAGTAAAACTAAACGCAAAGATAAAGATGCTTGAAGAAGCTGTCAAGTCGCAAGCCGCTTACATCGCCTCTGTAGAAAAATAGGTTTTATGTATTGGTAATTAAAAACGGCCGGGTGGAAGTCCCGGCACACGGGGTAGCATATTGGAATGCTCTACATCCAGCCGGAAGGGTGCATACCGGATCGTTACCGGTCTACTCCACTAAAAAAAGAAACCGCCTCCTTTGAAAGCAGCGGTTAAGTTCTTTGAAATACTGGTAGACTATAACATATACCGCCATAGTCGAGCGGGGCTGGTGAACTTCCGGGCAACACTCCGGGAGTGGCGAAAGTCGCACGTCAAAGGTGCATTATGCCAGCGTACAACCCGTGCCGGGAGCACGTTACCGGGGTTCGACTCCCCGGGGGTTGTCAATTATTAATTAATTCAGATACAAATATATGGAAAATTTAGTTGCTATACAAGTTCCAGAAACGATGTACGACCTAGACAACGAATTGTACCATAGAGGCGAACCTTACCGGCAATACACTAGCTCGACCCAGCTAAAAGATTACCTCGTATCCCCGAAATTCGCTAAATACAAGAGAGAACATCCTTTAGAGTTCGAGATTAGCATGGAGGCAAGCGAAAAAGGAAGTTTATACCATGATTGCATGGCAAGTATCGTGAACACGGGCGACACCTTGGATTTCGAGCGGTCTGTGGTAGTGTTTAAACCTCCCGTTAATCCCAGAACCGGTAATCCTTACGGGTACGACACGGCAATTTACCGGAGTGCGTTACTCGAATTCGAGATGGATAACCCCGGCAAAAGGTTAGTTTCTCAAGCGGATTTAGACCTCGTTCACGTGATGATAAACGAGGCTTTGAACAATTGCAGAGAAACATCTCATAGTATCAGGCAAATCATCCGGTGGGGGAAGGCAGAAGTGAGCCATTTCCTAGAATACAAGGGTGTGAAATTCAAGTACAGGCCGGACATCGAGACTAAACGGAAAATCGTGGACTGGAAGACAGTGAGCGTTGACGATCTTCATGAAGAAACGATTAACAAGACGATATTGAAATTCAAATACGACATATCGGCGGCGTTTTACCAGTTTTTCGAGCATGAAAGGACGGGACAATGGAAAGAGTTCTACTGGATTTTTCAACAGAAAAAAGCCCCGTATGATGCCGTTCTGGTGAGTGCTGAAGAGTACGCCTATAATTACAAGGAGAACGATGACATGACGTTGTTAGGTCCGGGAGCGTTAAAGTTTCAAGCATTGTTAGACCAACATATTTACGCCATGACATCCAGCGTGTATGACGGGGCACAAGTATTTATTCAACCCGGATTCCAAAATAAAAGAATCATGGTTCCCACTCCCCCGGGGTATGAGAAACAGAAAGTATTAACTTATTACAATGAATAAAAATGACACAAACAAAAGAACTACAAGCGCAAATGTCTTTCGATCAAGGAACGGACAAAGTTACCAAGACTGAAAACAAGCAAGAAAACAAGCAAGAGGCTCCCGTGGCTAAAAAAGAAAATCTTCCAGCAATACCCAAAAAATTGGTTGACGCTGGGCTTGCTACTTGCTTTTTAGCCCCCAAGCAGGCATTCTTGGCCGCGGGTGGCAGCAAAGAACAATTTGCAAGAGAGGTGAATTTTGCAATGCAGTCATTAATGAATAACGATTTTTTACTGAATTGCGCTAAAAGCAACCCTGAATTTCTTATCGAGGCGATAAAGAACGTCGCTCTAACAGGATTAACACTTAATCCCGAATTGCGACTTGGATATTTAATCCCGTACAATAAGAAGATCACTTTTAGAAGTTCCTACATGGGCAAGGTTGATATTCTTATCCGTTCCGGTATCGTTAAATGGATTGAAGCTAACTTGGTTTATGAAAAGGATGCTTTTAGCGTTACAAAAGGAAGTAAAGACGAAATTATTCACGCTCCGGATTGTTTCGCTTCTGATCGAGGAGATATAAAAGGAGGATATTGGATCGCCACCATGCCGAACGGGTTAAAGGTTTTTGGTGTAATGTCAAAGAATGACATTGATCAAATCAAGCAAAGAAGCGAGTCGATGAAATCCGGTGGTCAAACACCTTGGAACACCGATTACGAGGAAATGGCCAAGAAAACGATCATAAATCGCGCGTTTAAATCTTTACCAAAATCCGGTATATCAGATGCCGTGTTGAAAGCAATGGAGGTTGACGGGCAATATGACCGTGAAGAGTTTGAAGATTGGAAAAAACAGCAAGAAAATAATGTTAGAGATCGTTTTAACGAAGATGAAATAACCGAGGCAAGAGTGGTAGAATGATATATAACGGCAAGAAAATAGAAGACCAGAAGAAAGCGATGGATCGTTTGAAACAGCTTTGCGAGAAGGAGGCTAGATTTGAAATTATCGAGAAGAAGAACGGGCGCACTTTACGCCAGAATTCATACCTTCATTTAATTCTCGGTTTTTTCGCTATCGAGACAGGCAATACCGTCGAGTTCGTGAAAAAGCAGTATTTCAAAAGACTTTGCAATCCCGGAATATTCATAATTTCAAAGAAAGATCCTTACCTCGGGAACATTCAAGTGTTGAAAAGTTCCCGTGACATTGACACGGGAGAGATGACAACAGCTATTCAGCGTTTTCGTAACTGGTCTTCCATGGAAGCCGGGATATACTTGCCAGAACCTAGTGATCAAGAATTCCTTGATCACATTCAGAACGAAATAGAACGACACAAGGAGTACTTATGAAATCCATCTCCAACACCCTACACGCCGACTTAATCAAGTTCCTTGAATCCTTGCCCGATCACGTGACGGGGATGTCTGTTCGGGAGCTTGAATTCAAGAGGAAGGCAACGTTATTAAAAAGGAAACTTGAAAGATGTAAGGACATAACACATGAAAGTACAGCTAATAAACCTCGGCCGCAACAAGGTGAACGAGATAGTTTACCCGGCTGACATGAAAGTCTTGCAGAGGATAATCAACAAGCACGTGTTAACCACTTGCTGGGAGTTGTCACCCTCTGGCAAGGAAGATAATGAACACCTTGTCCTTCGGGGCATGGACGTGATTGGAAAGATTAAAATTTTAAAACAATAAAAATTATGACATGAAAGAAGTATGGAAAGATATTGTTGGATACGAGGGATTATATCAAGTATCTAATTACGGGAAAGTACGTTCTATTCAAAGAATAATTACATATAATGGAGTCGGTAAAGGAGGAGGTAAGCGTTTATATCCATCCATAGAACTAAAACCATGTTTAAATAGTGTTGGTTATTATCAAGTATCATTATCTGTAAATAATAAAA
>ERZ1034969.1107-NODE-1107-length-12019-cov-5.993648_pt1 | contig 12019 bp, 25 predicted proteins | sample MGYA00520624_ERZ1034969 | MGnify/ENA primary metagenome ERZ1034969 (study PRJEB33766, sample SAMN09781776) | gut metagenome | biome: gut microbiome | host: Homo sapiens | place: Madagascar | study: EMG produced TPA metagenomics assembly of the PRJNA485056 data...
CATATTTGCAAGCAAACGATATTTTTATTATATTTGTAACATCAAACAATAACAATAGAAGCGGGGGCAACGCTATAAATTCTGCACGAAAGACATGAGACTAGAGATTAACAAGGATGAATTAACCGGTTATTTTAAAGATGTTAACTTCGTTGAACACGAGTTTTCAACGCTCAAAAGATTCATGGAGTCAAGCTTTGCCCCTGACGAGGATCATAAAATTTTGCTTGATCAAGCATTTTTAAGTTTCCCTGATATTTTGATTTATTTAGTGAAAGATCGTAGGTATATCGTGATCGACGATGAAGTGTACATGTCTTCACGCAACGTTGATGTACTTCCAGTTTTATTAAGCACTATTGATAATTACACTTATTGCAATTTAATGTAAAGTGGTCATGGATAATAAAGAACTAAGACAACAAGTTTACGACGCTATCAATCGTGCCGGGTTGCGTAGTTATAGAGAGTCGCTCGAGAGTGTTTTAGAGAAGGGTATAATCTTCACGAAGGCACAACGAATTCAAGAGATAATTGACGTTGTGAAAGATATAGATGGACTCTCGTTAACAGGAGAAAGATTTTTCGGGTTCAGTAACGGCATATTGTTCACGATAAAAAAGTGTTGATTTTTTTTGCAAATCGCTATTTTTTTATTGATAAATTTGAGATTTCGAGCAATGGATGACAGGGAAAGAATAGGGTTGATGATCGCCACGTCACGTAAAGATAAGGGATTGTCTCAAAGAGACCTCGCCGGGTTAACGGGATTGAACTACACGAACATCTGGAAAATAGAGAAGGGGAAATACTCGGTAGGTCTTGATATTTTGAGTAAAATATGCAAGGCGTTAGGTAAACGTGTCGACATCGTTGATATTCCGGGAAATGAAGACGAATAATAAATTTCTACGCTATCTATAATTAAAAAAGAAAGTGAATTAAAGACGGCAATCCTGATTCACTTTCTTTTAGACTATTATCTAATAAAAATAGTTTATAACGTCGTTTCAGAGAAATCTAGCTCGTATACAACCTCTCCATTTTTGTCCTTGCTAAAATAGGCAACCCCGATAAATTCCGAGAACTGGTAAGCCGTCCAAAAAGGAACTGAAACCTTCCCGTGATCAGGTACCTTGATAATTGCCCGTAATTTTTCAGCTTCTTCTTTGCACAATCTTTCTAACATCTCAAAACTATCCGTTCTTTTGCCAAGTCTGATGGAAATTCCAGAATTATTTTCAATATCGGAAGAATGTAAAAAAGAATATAGCCCTTCCATACTCTCGAATTCTTTCATCTCGGAATCATCTTTAGGTCGCACTCTCTTTTCCTTTCTACCAGAAGACACTGCGTGAATCATTGCACTCACTAGATCTGACATATGAGACAATTTTATATTTTTATTATCGTCCATTATGTTACACAATTCATCGGCAAAAGATCGAGACACAAACGTTACCTCTCTAAAATCAAGTGTCACCCTCTCTTTTACGCCATCTATAACGGCTTGTATAATTCCCGCATTTGAACGGGAACGGACATCTGTACCTATTAGTTCTGAAATCAATAATACATTTCCCATAATTCCCATTTTATCTTATATATTTTAAATAATTAAAATTCGCCGGAACTGTTACTGGTATTCTCATTAAAATAATAGTTCCATTCCAATTTATGGTTTCAGGCAGTTTAATAAACACGTTCACGTTACTGTCGTGCCTATGAAATGCCCCTCCTGATAACATGAAAAATGCCCCCTTTAAACCATCCACCAACATACTTTTTGATGTAGATATGCCAAATCCTCTATTCTCCGTATCTGGTAAATCCTTGGTTGAATACCCCTCGTTGGCCATTCTTAGAGCTTCAGCTTCGTTATTACCTATATTCTTTAAATACTTTCCAGTTCTCACGTAGCTCCCAAAAATGGTGATACCGTCATCCGCTATTATCAAATCAATACATTTCTCTCTTGTCAAATATTGGGAAAAAATATATCCATACTTACTACAGGAGTGTTGGCTTATGTTACACACGAGCTCTCCTAAAAAATAAGACAATGGAGTTGTGATTTTTCTACTCGCATCACATTGTCTTTCTATTATGCCCTGTAACACTGTTTGCAAGGCATCCACGTTATTATTACAAAGATCAAACTGACAAACAGGTATATAAGAACGCTTCACGTAATCTCCCAAAAGTTCACCTAAATTCATCCCATCTTCAATCAAGAAAGGAGCATGAAAATTAACAAGATCTAAATATTTGTTCAAGTAGTATGGAATGTTTATACATTCTATTTTTTTTCCACACCGTTGCTTGTATATGACAAGAGGAGCTAAAAAAAATGGATGAAAAAACGTTGTGTCAATAAAATCCCATTCTATCACATCACTATCATTTTCTTCTGTTTGATAGATGATATTGAACAAGTGATTGAACACGCTACCTATTCTTTCGTCCCTGTCTACATTCGGTACTTGTACTACAATCTTTTCCATGATACATGGATTGAATGGCTATTTATCTCTAAATAAACCAATATCTTTATAATATTCCTGCTATTCTGTTCTTTTGTTTGGTGAGGTAAAGATATGATAATCGTATTAAACAACAAATTTATTTTACTTTTTTAACCCGTTGAGTTCGGTGATACATGAAATTTAATAAATAAAAAGCGGCCCCCGTTTCCAGAAGCCGCCACGTTGCTACTCTAACTTGCATCACTCGCCACGCAGCACATCTAGCATAGTACGTTTAATTGTTGCATGGTGGGTATTTCTCTAAAACCAGAGCGGGATCAACAGGCACTTCTAACAAGTACCATATATCGAACCTCTCGCTGATCACGAGGGGCGAGATGTCGATTATAACTTGTTTTGTTTCGTTATCCATAAAAAAGTGGCTTAACGTTCGCTGTCAGCAAGGAATCGCCAGAGACCTAACAATCAAACTACTAGCCAAGCCACCGTATAGGAAGCCCAACTAGCTCATTTGATTGTTCAATTTTGAAACTGGCGATTTCTGCTGAACAATGAACTAGTTCGTAATATTTTCGTGGCACACCTTCACGTGCCGTGGTGCAAAGATATAAAATATTTTAATAACACTTGTCGGATATGAAATTATCCTTCCCGTACTTCGTTATCCAATCTCGTATTATCTTTATCCGGTGTTGCGAGTAGCAAAACACCTTGGATTCAACGGAAAACCACAGGAACCTCAGTCTTCTCCGGTACAGGGTTATCACGCTGCCCCTTGTTTCGATCTTGTAAGTACGTTTCATTTCATCTTGTTTTAACCTGTTTTTGGTCTACCTCTTTCTTGAAAAAGAAGTTACTGATTTTCTTTTCACTATCAACAATCATCCCGGTTAACTCCCAACCGGATTGTCCAAGCTCGTTTAACCGTTGCTTGTCCGGTATCATGCCATAACCGAATGTTAGCACCTTGTACTCGAATTTTTTCATGTTGTATTTGATTATTTTTTTAGATGGTTATATCTCTTGTTTAAGTTTCTTCACTATCCACTCCCCGAAGTCATCCTGTATCTCGATTGCTTCTTCAGGTGAAAGGTTTAAAGCACCACGCCCGGTTAAATGTCCCCACCCACGGAGAACCATGATATTTATACCGTCTATCGACACGTAACCATCCTTGTTGTATTTCACCTTTTTTTTCACTGGCTTTTCGCCATTGCTGTTAAGCAAATCTATTATTGCTAATTTTGATTCATGTGGCATTCTAACCACCCAATCAAAACACCGAACACCATCCTTAGTTGTAACCCCTATCCCGAAGAAGTCATGAAAAGGGGGCTTGTATATTTCGTCAAAATTCATAATTACATTTTTGATATTTATACTTGTTATATTTTCTTATCAGCCTTCGATTAGCCTTTTTAACGAGCGGTAAATCGTGCCATGACGGGTAAACTAACCGTTCTGAACCATTTATTACCTTCTTGAAAGGCTGCCTCAATTTCCTGTATCTCCTCAAGTAATTTTTACCGTGCGTGTTTAATACTTTCTTCGCTATTCTAAGTCTCATTTTCTTCTTCTTTTACTTCGATGAATATCACGTTCTTGTGATCCGATCTTTTATTCCAATTACATTCTCCAATACATGATAAGCAATACGCAAAGCTTAATAAGAAACATCCAGTACAATCGCTTGGAGCTTCCACGCATTTCAGTTTAATTTTCCCGAATTGGAACACTTCGCCTACTTTATATTCTTCCATGATTTATAAAATTGAGTTCTTAAATCTTGTAATACTTCCACGGTTCAAATTGTTCAAATTATTGCTTTATTAATCAATTCCTCCGATAATCTTTCGATTTTATTTTGAGATAACTCTCTAAATTCTGGAAAATTTACACGCATCCAATTCCTTATTTGCATCCCTTCACGTAATCCAACAGGATGGGCTGGGATACCCTTCTTGCGGTAATTCAACTTTAATACTGGGAAAACATCACCTTTCAATCCTTTAAGGTGACGAAAGTACCTTAGGTTTTCTTCGCCAAGGTACTTTCTTACTGAATCAATATGTCGTTGTTCAATCATAATTTCAATCCATCAGTGGTAGGTTCAATTTTTGTTCCCATCGCTTTATCCGTGCTATCAAGCTCTATCTCGTCAATCGTTGGTTTCGTGTCCATGATTCAAATTATTTTCATTTTAATTTCTCTTTGTATGGTATTTCTAATTTCTTCGCCTTTTCTCTCATCAATAGTCCGATCTCATCTATGTAATGTACGATCAATTGTGCGTCATCGGTAGAATACACGCTCCAATCACAATTGTTGACCATTTCGTCAACGAGACTAGCAAAATAATTGTAAGCTATTGATTTCGCCTTTCTCTTATTCATAATTAAAATATTTAATCATCATCTTTTAAAATCCAATTATCAGTATCACAATAAAAGCAATAGCCAGTTTTAGGATGTTCGGCACCATCTTTTGACCCACAAGTTCCGCAATAGTACTCGTCATCATATTCTGGATAAAGTCCTTTGTTTCGCTCTCGCACAACAATCTTCCTTTCTTCAAGTATAGCTACTTCCCCTGGATTGCTACATAAGTAAAATTCCTTAACCTTCTTTATTTCCTTATCAAATAGATCATCCGATTCAGCTATTTGATTTATGGTATGTTTCCCCATGCGTCAAATTGTTTTGTATATATTTGTAATGAAAACCAACTTGTTTTTGTATTTAGCGTACAGCCTATCACACAATTCGTGAAATTTTTTATCAATTTCGGTATTCCTATCATCTAGCTTGTATGCCAAATCTTCCAATTCCTTTGCTTCCTTATCTGTCAAGGTGTACAGATGATGGTCTATAATAATCTTTTTCATGTCGTTTAATAACCTAATTTATTTATAAGTTCTTCGTCACCAACTAAGACTAGATCTGCCCCGGCCTCGCTAGGATCGTATTCACAGTCTTTCCATTCCTCGTAATATACTTGTGAATGCTCTTTCAAGTCTTGTAAATCGCACTCTGTCGCCAATGGACAAGACCAAGCGTAACACATTCCTTGCTTAACCTTTGGCTCTTTGTCCTCTCTATGCGTGTAACCTTTGTTGTCTTGATACAACATTTCAAACTCTTCCTGATCAGGATGATTACACCCGTAACCATTGTTAGCATCCGTTTGCGTTGCAAAATACCCGCAAACATCAGCAAGTTCGTCTATGTGTACTACTTTCATGATTATTTTGTATTAAGTAAACACCAATCAGATACTGTAATAATCTGACCTTCATCTATTTTGTTTGTAGTCATTTTAACTACCTGCGCCCAAATGTATTCTTGCATAATTATTTAGATTTAAGATGCTTAATTAGCTCGTCAGCATATTCTATCGCTCGACTTACATCTTTGTCAATATAATGAAATGGATCAGTACCGGGAATACTTTCCTCTGCTATAATCCCGGTTAGAACATCTTTCGCTATCTCGTACCTGCGTTGCTCCCAGTCAATCGCTTTATCCGTGCTATCAAGCTCTATCTCGTCAATCGTTAGTTTCGTGTTCATGATTCAAATTATAAATAATCTATTCCTATTTTATGCCATACATTACCGTCATCAGTAAACACGTCAGCGACCAAGTCAAATACAACCATGCCCGGTATGTAATTATTTTCCACGGAGAACCAATCAGTGTAAAATGCTTCCCCGTCATGTAATATCAAGTATTTCATATCCTATCCATTAATTTCTTGAACTCCTCTTCTTGGTCAAACGGCTCGTTTGAAGCACTTTTGAGAAAGTCTTTAAGCAGGAAACCACGAAATAATTTCTCGCATTTTTCTTTCACGATTCGTTTCTCGTCTTCCCTTGCCATTCTTACAGCTTCCAAGGTGTCTTCTTCGGATAATATGTAATCCCCTGTGGGTTCATTCTCGCATATATCACCGTTCCAAGACACCTCTTGTATTTTCATTTGATCGATATATTCTTCTGGTGTCATGATCATTCCTCCCATTCAATTTTAGATGTACCTAAAAATATATCGCTCATGTCACGGGCCTCGTTCGCTTCATCCAACGTTTTATATACCGGACTGGTAAACACATGATCACTGTTGAGTTCTTTGTAAATATTAATCCACCCCTCTTTTTTCACGGGAGACATGAAAAGATCATGCGGATCGTCCTTTTTATATTTATAAAATTTACCACTAGAGGTGCATACTATAAAACTTTCGTGGTCGCCCTCGTCGACCAATGCCAGTATCGAATATCCATCCATACTCTTCCTGTCATGGCATAAAATTCTAACGGCTCTTCCGTCTCTCGTGCATACAGGATGCCCGGCTTTAGCTAATTCAATATCAAATTGTTTCATAATTAATTGATTTATTTCTTCCCGAACAATATATCATAGCATACCCATGTTAAAGCGCACAATGATGTAATAATTATTACACCTTGCCATACTTGACTAATCTTGATCAAATAGCCCATTAATGCTACCGTGAAAAAAAGCCCCATAACGACGAGGAAAGACACGATAATTTTTGCAATTTTATTCTTCATATATTTCGATTTAGTAATTAATTTACTTTTATTTTGGTCACCTTATTTGTAAGGTGACCAGATTATTAAATTTTGCTCCCGACATCAATGTCGTCAGCAACGTTAGTCATCTTTCCTTGTAAATATTACCCTCAAGCAATAGTACACGAATGTTGCCACGCATAGAGCCGTGATCGGGTACTCGTTGAGAAGATTGAAAAAATCTCTCATGTGTTTTGCTTTATCTCCCCGTGGTTGACGGGGAGGGGTGTTACATTATTTCAATTGTCTCTTTTTGTTTTAAAAATTTATTCACGAAATATACTTGTCCTTTACCGGTCACTTTCGGTGTAACTGAAACTATTATTTCCCCGCTAGGCTTGGTTATGGTGGTTTTCTTCATCTCGAACAATTCTAAATCCATTGATTTCTGTGTCGGTTGGTTGTACCTTTCTCCATAACTACACAAGTACCCGTTTTCTCGCATCCACGAGAATAATCTTTTCTCTCCGATGTCTACCCCGTTTTGACGAATAATTTTTGCAACCTCGCCTATAAGGCATGATTTTTGAGATGTTTCAACGGCATCGGCAAAAAGTACCTTCGGGGCTTGTTTCTCTAGTTGTTTTTGTTGCTCTTCTATCTTCTCTTGCTGCTGTGCCGCAAGTAACAGAGCCTCTCTAAACGACGTTGGAACTTGAAAGCCTCCGGATTTCTGTAACTCCCTGTATTTATTCTCGGCTTCTATAAAATACTGTCTTGCCTGTTTCCCTTTATCGTTGCGCTGAAGCATTGAAATCTCTTTGGCGCAACTGATAGATAAGGCGTAATCTATTTGCGGTCTACCACCTTGAGGTTTTTCACTTTTTTGTGATAAACTCACGTAATCAACGTTTTCGGTAAAACCGTACTCGAACATCCTTTCAGCCCACATGGTAAACGGGGTTTGTATTTCCAAAAACGTGTACAATTCTCTAGCGGAGACGGCTTGCTTACCGTCTCGCTCTGTTATTTTTATCAATTCAATCATAATTTTTTATTTCTAGATTAATAGTAATTCAATAGCTTTCCAGCGACTTTCGCTAATTCTTTTTTGATTTTCTTGTTCTCGTTGTCAACCTTTTCAAGCTTCGCCCAGGCAAATTGCCCGGATAGGATGTTGTTGTTTAGAATCGTGAAGATGTCTTTCAGTTGTCGTTGCAACGGCAAACCCGGTATCCCATATCTTTCAATTTGCTCCTTAGCTCCGGGGTATTCTTTCTTATAAAGCATTTTGTTGTGAACATGGCTATTTTAATTCTATGGAATAAAAATCTATTATCTCTTTCAACGTGTCACGGGCTTTCTCGGCAGATCGTTTGCACGACTCCTCGTGACTATCCTTATTCAACAAGTACACCTCGTAGACATTTTCGAACAACATCTTTAACAAGTCTAATTGATCCACTAGGTTTATGAACCTTTCCTTGTCGATAGCTGAATCTCCAGCAGGGTTGATGTTGCCAGTCATCATAGATACAATCTGGCATAGGTTAAATGTTTTCATGGTTATTATTTTGTCGTTCAACTTCCGTTATCGAGTTCAGATCGTACACGTTGCATTTAAGCAGGTGTACCAGCTCTATGTTAGCGTCGTAACACAGGCTCTTGAACTTGCAATTATCGCAGCTCGTGTCGCCTTTCTGAACCGTGAAGGTGACGGTTTCGGGTTCTTTCTTGATATTACTCATGATTATTTTCTCTTTTTAGCCAGCTTTCGCTGGTATTCTTCACTTAATTTCTTGTTACGCCGTTTGTTTTAATATCTCGTGAATCTTGTTCATCTTCTTGTCAATGATCGAGAAGGCCGTGAAAATCTCGTCGCAATTGTTCAAGTCTATATCTACCTCACCGTAAATAGAGGCGAAGAAACCGGTGAATTTCTTCGATTCGAAGTTTATAGCCTTGATGTTAACGTCATCCAGGCAAATATCACGCATCATAACCTTGCTCATGATCCTCGATACCTTCTCGTCATTCATGATCGAGTAGCCGGAAAGGACGTTGATAATTGACGCTCTCGCTATGCAAGTGACGTGATCGGTGTTGTCGATGAACCCCTGAACGTATCTCTTGATCGAGTGAAATAATATCTTGATGTCGTTCCCGAACTCGTCATCAAGCGTGTCAAGGTTACTTGTCAACTCTCTCTTTGAAGATTCAGTTATGCATACCGAGTCGTACATGATTGACTTGTACTTGTCAATCCGGCGTTTCATCTCGTTTAACGATCTCTTGAACCCTTGCCGGTACAGGTCGCATCTTTTCGTGTCGTTTATCAATTCAAGTATGTAACCGTCGATCGTGTCAGCGACGATCAAGCCGGAATAAATGTACTTCATCCTGTCATCAAGATCTAGCACTGAAATAGCGTCAATCCCGTTTCTTCTCGGGACTACTACCGGGATCCTAAACTTGTCTGGCTTGATATTTATCGTTGTTCCCATGTTAATCTATTCTTTTTAAATACCTTGATTTAAATCCCTTGGTGTGAATGATAGAGTTTTTCATCCGTTCCTCGGTTTGAAAGAAATAAATAGCGTTCCCATCCTTGACCCGGAAATCACCTAGTTCCGGAGCCTTGATCTTCTTCTGTTTTATCGTTTCACTGTCACGCCGGGCCAGTTCCTTTGAATTCTGGAAGTCCGGGTGTTCTATACCGTTTGCTGTCATGATATTATTAAATTTTAAAATGGTGCTTTCTCAAAATCTTCCGGGTTGAAATCGAAAGACGTTTGAGCTTCCATTTCTCGTTTTCTGATACTGTTTACCAAATGATTTTCGTTGTCCCACGCTAATCTTTCCGGGTGCATCTCGTTATACGGCGAATATCTTCCGTTATTGATATTATACTTGAACACGGCCACTCCAGGTTCGCCAAGGTGGCGAAACTTCACTTTCCGGACGTACACGTCAACAAGATTGTCAACACCTCTTCGATTCACTACCAACCCGAAATCACACTTGTTATAAAAATTTGCACTACCGTTGATGTCGTACAATGTTGGTACTTCCAGGTCATTGGTCTCCTTATTCTTCTTCATCTTGGTAGGGTGAGCCATGAGTATGACTAGAACGTCATGTTTCTGGGCAAATATCGTCATCTTGTCGAGCTGTTTGGATATGAAGTTTGTTTCGCTAGTCCCAGGGGGAATGTTACTTTCAACTCGATTCCAAGGGTCTATCACCAACGATTTGATCCCACGTCTACGAACAAGATATTTAGCCTTTTCAAGAATGCTATCAAGAGTAAAATCATCCCCGCCAAGGAAGAAAAAATTATCTTCCATGTATTCCTTGACTTGCCTGTACTCGTTAAACGATAGATGTTGACTATCAAATTGTTTACCTGTTATTTTCGATATAATCTTGGAAGCGTGATATTGTAAAGGGGCGTTTTCTGGAGAAAAGTAAGCGAATTTCCAATCATGTAAAACGTTTAGCCTTTCGGCTATCTCGTCTATAAACTCGGATTTACCGCTTCCCGGAACACCGGTCACGACGCATAACCTTTTCGTCTCGAAACTACACAAGTTATCGAAGTTCTCGTGTCCTATCGTCACTCCTTTTTGCATCCCTTTCTCGAAAAGAGCGTCAAGCGATTGCTCGAAATCTTTCACGGTGAAAACCCCGTCGATCTTTATTTCCCTAGCATTTTTCAAGGTTTCCAACAAGGAAACAGACCCGTACTTGATCAAGTGCTCGTTAGCGTCCTTGCATCCCTCCCCGTATTCCACGATCTTGCACCTTTCGGCACCGAACCTCCGGATCAATTCATCTCGTAAAACTAACCCTTTCTTGTCGGAATCGGAAGCCACGTAAATGGTCTCCTTGTCCTCGAAGTGAGAATCGATGAAGCGATCAAGGTATGAAAGGTTCGAATTTGCCCCGTTAGGAACGCTTACGGCCATTTTATAACCACAAGTAATATAACTTAAAGCGTCAAACTCTCCCTCGGTTATAACGCACTCTTTCGATCCTAAAATCGAATCGATGTTATACGGGATCAACTCGGCCCCCTGTGCTAGCTTGAAACACTTGTCCCCGGTCCTGTACTTCACGTTAACTAGTTCACCGTTCTCGAAGTAGTTAAACTGAACCGTGTTACACTTCGCTCCCTTCTGCGGCATAAACTCAAAACCCTCCGTTATCTTCATCTCCTTGAGAGTGTTTTGGGTAATTTTTCGACTTTCAAAGTACTCGACAAGCTTGTCAGACAATCGAGTAACGTTCTTGTATGAAGGCCTCGTGTAGCTTTTCTCCATCTTGAAATAATCCTTTTCTTTCTCGTTTATACCACCGCTCCACCCGCAATAATGACAGTGAAAAACACCGTCCGTCAAGTTCACGGAAAGGCTTCGATCATGCTTGTTTGACCTCGATTCTCGACATCTAGGACAAAACGTCTTGATATTCCCGGATGTTCTACCGTGAGGAATATCTATACCTAAATCTTGCCAGTTCATGTTTTATCCTCCAGATATAGTCCATCTCTCGTTTGTGGCGTCCCACTTAGCGTCTTGGGATGGCCTGTACGGTGCGTTCAGCGGTATTTCTCTCGGGTTATCCCGTGAACCGTAGAATTTCTTACCGTTCTCGAGCCACACTCCAGGACCAAGTGAAACTCGTGACGTGTTAACACCCGTGAGCATTTGGTCTTTCTCGAACTCTTGCTTGCCATGATCCCTCCACCAGTAGAAAAACCTTCTCTTTGCATCGTTTAACGTCTTGATCGTTTCCTCGTTTCCAGTCGACACGATCCATGAAAAGAATTTCGTTAGTTCGACTGAAACAACATTCGTGAATTTATTCCCGATGCCTGATGTCATTGCTTGCTGTTCAATCCAGAAGTCATCAGAAAGCATCTCATCCTTGAAATTTTCAAAAACATCCCTCGTCTCCACCCGGGGGACTGTAGGGGGTATATTCCCTTCTTTTTTCTT
>ERZ1034969.1108-NODE-1108-length-12010-cov-6.753158_pt1 | contig 12010 bp, 17 predicted proteins | sample MGYA00520624_ERZ1034969 | MGnify/ENA primary metagenome ERZ1034969 (study PRJEB33766, sample SAMN09781776) | gut metagenome | biome: gut microbiome | host: Homo sapiens | place: Madagascar | study: EMG produced TPA metagenomics assembly of the PRJNA485056 data...
GGAATGCATCAAGCGATTGGAACTTATGAACATGGAAGGAAATATGAAAAACGGAACGTGCTGTTTTGACGCTTCCAGTTTGCTTAGTCTGCGAGAAGTACCTACCAAAGAAGAATTACGTCATGCATTTACGAAAATTGACGAAAAAATGGCTGAAATCAATGGAACTCCGTATATGATGACCTTATCGCCGTCCGAATTTGGACCTATTGTCAACGTGTTTTTTGTTTCTGACAGTGAAAGTGAAGATTGGCAAGAAGTATGGTCGGACGACCGAGAGAGCCTCCGAAGCACGCAAGAATATCAAGGCATCCGTTATCACGATATGTTTGGATATGCATACAATATGAATTGCCCCGAATTTTCCGAACTCGGATACATGGGAATGAGCGAAGAATTTGCAAAAAGGGTATATTAAAATCAAACAGTAATTTCAGAAGTCTTTCCGCATTAAGTCGGGAAGACTTTTCTATTGACAAAAATAGCTTTTCATGATACAATTAATATGTAAATCAAAGAAAGGAAGTTGTAAAAATGAATAAATGTGAACGTTGTGGAAAATTTTTTATCGGAGAACCAGCTTTATCAAGAAAGGACAACAAAACGGAAATTTGCTCGCATTGCGGATTGGAAGAGGCAATCGAAGATTTTAACGAAGCAATGAAAAAAATTTCCGAAGAAGACAAATAACAGTTTTGAAGTCTTTCCGCATTGAGTCGGAAAGGCTTTTTCTTGACAAAAATGGCTTTTCATGATACAATTGATGTATGAATTAAAGAAGGGAAGTTGTAAATATGAATGAAGATGAAGTTTATCAAATTTTGGAAGAAGGTCTTTCCACATTCAAAGGAGTCTTTGAGGAAAGCGATTTTACGGCAGATTTTCGCCCGTCTTTAAGCGACATCATCAACGATTGCAGAATCGTTGACTATGACGCAATTGACAAGCTGAGAGAAGCATTAAAACCCGTCAACGAATGTCTCGAAAAACTTAAGAAAGAGCCAGCTGAAATGTCTGATTACGCCAAAAAGATTTACTTTGACGAACGGGAATGGTTCAAAAAAGAATTGGAAGAAATCGAAAAAGCCACTCAGTGGACTGTGGACAGCGAGAATGAAAACTATATCGATTTGACGTTTTCGATTCCTGATTTTGACGATTTGGATATAGTTTTTCAAAAAGAAACTCATACTTTAGAACTTGGAACCGATTATGAGTGCGAATATCCTTTTGACCAAAAGGAAATTGAAAGAGTCGCAAAAGAAACGGCTGAAAAATACGAAAACGTGACGGTCAAGAAAATTTCTACTTTTGTGCTTACAACAAAAGGAAACGAGCCGACAACGGAAGAAATCAAGAGATTGGCATCCGCAAGGACTGAAGGCTTAATCAATCTTTCACCGCTGAGATACAACGGAGTTGAACGCAAGTTTTACCGTGAGGACATCTATTGACAAAAAAGCGTTATTATGATATAATATATTTGTAAAAATGATGAAAGGACTTGTTAAAATGGCATTCAATATCAGCAAGAAACGTTTGGAAAGTTTAAAGGAAGCTTATCCTAAAGGCACGAGAGTAAGGCTCATTCAGATGGACGATGTGCAAGCACCGCCAAGAGGAACAAAAGGCACCGTGCAAGGCGTCGATGACACTGGAAGTCTGCTTATGAAGTGGGACAACGGAAGTTTTATCAGTGTTGTTTACGGCGAAGATGTTGTCGAAAAAGCATTCTAATTCAAAAGAATAATGTCGAAACAGGGGATTTGCCCCTGTCTACGGGAAACAGGCTACCCGTGCTGATGAGACAGCCTAGAAATTTCCAAAAAATAGACTTTTAAGAGGAATCAACAATGATTAGAGAAACAATTGTAGTCAAATACATCATAAGCAAGGAAGACGGAACAGTCACTTTGTCGTCAAACTTAGGGGAGCATGAATATCTAAACGAGATGCGGATATTTCATCAGTTCAAAAATAATGGTCAAGTTTCAAAATCCGACTGTAGCGAATATGATGTCGTCAATCGTGAAGCCGAACGTTTGCTGAAAGAACGTCTTGAACTGAAAGCAAGCAAAAGACGAGCAAACAAACTGGGTAAAATTATCGCTCGTAGACTGGGATTGTTCCGATGATACGAAAACATTAGGCTGGGTAACGATTAAGTCAAATTGGCATCACGGTAACGGGGTACTGATGAGATATTCTAAGGAGGAATAAAAAATGAAAAAATTAACGAAGTAACAAGTATTTGAACAGTTGGTTGACAACGCAAGTGCAGAGCTCGAAGGGTTAGGCGAGCAGACAACAATGCGTTACTATCTGCACGTCAAAGAAGATGGCACAATCGTCAATAACTACCGAAACGCCGACGCAACATTTGTGGAAGACATTCCATATTGGTGTTACGCTGATACGCTTGAAGAGTTTTATGACATAGAAAATTCGTTTTATGACACTTACGAAAGCATGGCTTGGAAGCCTTTCGCAGAAACTGTTGAAGACTTGACAAACGACGCCAATGAATGGCTTGAAAAAGTCGAACAGGAAAAAGAACAGGGAGATATGTGAAATGAAAAAATTAACAAAAGAACAAGTTTTTGAAGTATTGTGCGACACTTTTTGCACAGAGGTTGAAGGTCGAGACGATGAGACACGGTTAGTCTACAAACTCCTCGTTAATGAAGATGGCACGATTGCCGATAATATTCAAGAAGCTGACGCAAATTTCACGTCCTGGATTCCGTACTGGCGCTATGCAGACACGCCTGAAGAATTTAGGAAAACGGAGCATTTTGATAGCGCTCATGAAAGTATGGATTGGGAACCGTTTGCAAACGTTGTTGAAGACTTGACCGACCAGGCTAATGAATGGCTTGAAGAAATCGAACAGGAAAAAGAACAGGGAGAGGAGGACTAAAAATGAAACTGACGAAGGAACAAGTTGCCGAGGCGCTGTTTGACAATGTTAGCGCAGAAGTCGAAATGGACGGCGAGGAGACACGGGTGGTTTACAATCTGCACCTTATGAAAGATGGTACAATCGTCGTTTCTTGTCTCGAATCCGACGCAGACTTCTCGGACTGGATCCCGTACTGGCGCTATGCAGACACGTTGGAAGAGTTTAGGGAAATGGAAAATTTGCTTGACGGCACCTATGAAGACATGAGTTGGCAACCGTTTGCGAATGTTGTCGAAGAATTGACCGACCAAGCTAATGAATGGCTCGCAGAAATTGAAGAAGAAAAAGAACAGGAAGATATATGAAATGAAAAAGTTAACGAAAGAACAAGTGTTAGAAGCATTGATGTTGTCAAACAGTGCAGAGGTTGAAAGCCGAGGCGAGGAGACACAGGTAGTCTACTATCTGCACGTCAAGGAAGACGGTACAATCATCGACTGCGCTCAAAAATCTGACATGGATTTCACTTCGGGTATTGCATACTGGGATTATGCAGATACGCTAGAGGAGTTCGAAGACATGGAAGATTTGTTTGATGGCACTTATGAAAATATGACTTGGGAACCGTTTGCGGACGTTGTTGAAGACTTGACTGACCAAGCTAATGAATGGCTTGAAAAAGTCGAGCAGGATAAAGAAAAGCAGGATAAAGTGAAAAATCAGATAGTCAGCTTTCTGATAGCGAACGATTACGACACGGACGTTTTGCTCAATTATCTCGAATATCTCGGAGACGTTTCGTATCTTCCCATGTCTGATTTCGACATGTGGGTAAAGGGGAACAACATCAGCCCCAGTGAACTCATGACATACAATCTGTGCGAATTTCACATTACTGATGCGATTTTCACGCTAAAGGACGGCATGAATCTCAAGAACCTCGTTTCAATGTCCGAAGAAGTAGGCAGAGCCACGCTTAGCCGCCTTGTGGCAGAGCTTGCTTCAAAGCAGAAAAAAACACCATACAGAAATGCTGAAATTCAACGGATAATCAACAAGCTAAATTGATTCAAAGCGGGATTTGCCCGCTTTTTTGCTTGACAAAAAAGGTTTTTAATATATAATGTGTTTTGTAAGCAAAATAACTTACAATTGATTTCAAAGTTTCAGTTCATGCTAAATGACATAGGCTGAAACTTTGAAATCAAATCAGATATAACGTTAGTTAGCGTCTTGCCTTATGCTAAGTGGCATAAGCAAGTCAAAAAGGCTCTCACTTTTGAGGGTCTTTTTTATTTGACAAAATCTGATTTTTAATATATAATATATTTTGTAAGTAAAATAATTTATAGTCCGTTGGTTTCGTACGGACTTAAAAGGACTCCTAATTAGCGTGTAAGACGAAAGCCTTGTTTTTTAAACAGGGTTCGCAACCGCCATATCCAGTCTAATGCTGGTCTGATTGATTTTATCAATTGGCTCAGCAGTCTGTGTCATTAGAATAGGATTAGAATGCAACGGTATCTTACCTATGCTGAATGACATAGGTCGAAACCAATAAAAGGCTGAACGTAATTCGCATTCGCGTATCTTACCTATGCTGAATGACATAGGTCGAAACCCAATGTACTCGCGCTTGTCGTTGAATTCCCGTATCTTACCTATGCAGAATGGCATAGGTCGAAACCAATTCCATACGAATTACATTCGTAAATAAGTTTCTTGCCTGTGTTGAATGGCACAGGTCAAAACAAAAAACGCTTGACTTTGAAATCAAGCGTTTTTTTGATGAGTTTAGATATTTTATTAAGTTGTTGTTTTGGATAATTTAATTATAACTTACTAAAACAATCCTGTCAATCAGTACCACCCGTTTGCAAGCCATGCTTCTTTTGCATTTTGCCATGAGCCGTATCGTTGCGTTACGTAATTGTCCGCAACTCGTTCTTGATTTTCTGGAGAATAGTCGCCGTTAAGCATGCTTGAAGAAAGCTGATATTTGCCGACGTATTGCCCGTTGGTTGCAGAATATGAGCCGTTGGATTCTTTTTGAGCAATCCAATTTTTGGCTGATTGTTCGTTGTCGTTCAACGTTGGCTGTTGTGTTTGCGGTTGTACTTGTGGTTGTTCTTGAGGTTGTGCTTCCGTTTGCGTTTGCGGTTGCACTTGCACTTGTGCTTGCGTTTCTGCTTGTACTTGCGGTTGTGCTTCCGCTTCCGTTTGCGGTTGTGTTTGCGATTGAAGTTGTCCGCCGACTTTCAGCTTTTGACCGACGAGCAACAAATCGCTTGACAGTCCGTTCGCATTTTTGATTTCTTCAACGGAAACGCCGTATTTCAAAGCGATTGCTGAAAGAGTATCTCCGCTTTGAACGACGTATTCGTCAGTTTCTACATAATCAGTTTCAAGTTTTTGCCCGACTACAATTTCGTTCACATCGGCAATGTGATTGATGTTTGCCAGCGTTTCAACCGACGTGTTCGTTTTTTGAGCCACCGCTGAAAGCGTATCGCCGTTTTGCACGGTATACGTATCGGCATTGGCATTCGTCGTTCCGAGCAGAATTCCTCCGCAGACGGCAAGCGACGCGATAAATCCTTTTGTTTTAAAATCCATGCAAATTGCTCCTTTTATTTTGACTTTTCAACGACATTGTAACATTATTATATTTCAAAACGGTTACGTTGCAAACTTATGATGTTGCAAAAACGTTACAATTTCAATTTTTTCAGTCAAAAAAGGGATAAAAAACTTGTCAACACTGAATTTAGTTGCTAAAATGTGCTTGTAACTTTGTTGGTAAAGCGTTTGAAAGTTTTTTTGCCAACAAAACTATAAAAATTATATGAGGTGTTTTTTTATGGCTAACAAAGCAGAACTGGTTGAAGCCGTTGTTAAAAAGACAGGCTTTACAAAAAAAGAATCCGCAAATGCGGTGAATGCGGTTTTTGACGCATTGCAAGACATCATCGCAAGCGGTGACAAAATCTCACTTGTCGGTTTTGGTACTTTCGGTACCGTTGAACGTAGCGAACGTACTGGTCGCAATCCTCAAACAGGCGAACCAATGACGATTCCCGCAAGAACCGTTCCGCATTTCAAAGCGGGCAAGGTGCTTAAGGAAGCCGTCAATAAGTAGGGGGGACTGAACAATGCTTAAATTTTCTTATTCTGAAACGGAAAAAGAAAAGCAGTTGAGCAACGGAACCGAAAAAACGGTCACGACTCATACTTACGAAGATGCAACGGTGCAAGACCTTGCTGATGAGCTTAAGAAACTTGAAGCCAAAGGGTACGACATTACTGTTTCTCTCAAGCTCAAAATTCCTAAGGGCTGACGATTGCAAAGAAAAGGGCGTCTTTAAAAAGACGTCCTTTTTTCTTAGAAAGAGGTGATTTGAACGAGAAGAAAAATTCTGTTTTTTGTCGGAGTGTTCATGATTGCAACGGGTGCGTGTATGAGTTATTTTTATCAGCCTGATTATTCCAGAAATGATTTTTCGGGCTATCACGAACTCGATGCGGGCAAAAAGAAGAACCTGAGTCTTATGACACGCTATGGAAAGAAAAACGTCGCATATGACCTCGTAATCTATCAGACGGGGTGTTCCGACTGTCATAAAGCACAAAAAGAACTGAATACCGCCGTAAAAATGAAACGACTTCATGGAAGGGTAATCGTGCTTGACGTCAACGATTTTACGAAGAAAGAATTGACGAGCTTCAAATACACACATCCCGCCCTGCTCGTGCAAAAACGATGGATAAACAGTCCTACGGTTGCAAAAATGAAAGGAAACAAAGTCCTGCATGCCGTCACCAACGGTGATGAAAAACGCATGCTCGCCTTGCTCAAATAAGGAAAGGGGAAATTGAAATGCAAAACGAAACTGTTGCGGTGCTTGCCGATACGATTATCTCAATGCTGAAAAACGAAAACGTCGATAAGGAAACGTTGCTCATGCTTGCAACGAAAATCAAAGATTATGCGACTGAAAGCGGTGATGCCAAATGATGATTGCAACCATAAGCATTCACTGGTTCGATGCTTTGCTCAAAATTCTCGCAATCGTCATAACGGTTGCTAATTTCATGCTTGCAAAGCAAAAATGCAAAGCTCTCAAAGCGGAAAACTGCGATAAAAAAGAATTGATAAAGCCGATTGCGATTTATCTCGGAATCACGATAATCGGATTTGTCGTTTTGTTCGGCTGTCACGTCATTGCGTATCTTACTCCGATGAAATCAGTATTCGGCTTTTTGGACGACGTGATAAACGGTTGCCTTGAAAGACTTCCGTTGACGACCATGTTCATGTGGGTCATGATTCCGTCGGCTTTGATGTATCTGGTTTGGCTGACCAAAGGCGGAATGCATTATTCTCGCAAGAAAAACGAATTTGAAAAAGCCGAAAAAGAAAAAGAACAGGAAGAACTCGCCAAAAAGCCGAAAGCCATCGACTATGATTCTCTGATTAATTTCGGTGAAATAGACGCTCCGATGAAATTCAGAAAATTCGTAAAGGAAGCAAACGAAAATCTTCAGTACGCAAAAGCAAAAAACGATTTTTTCATTGCAATAGGGAACGCATCGCAATCGGACGAACTCGAAGCCAAGCTGAACGATTTGCTCGATGAAAACTACCCAGTCGTTTTGCACTCGAAAGACGGAAAAGACTGGGAAAAAATGGAACAAAAGGACGCTTTGAAATACGTCAGAAAACTGTTGAAGGAGGGCGAATAACGTGGATGTGCTGAGAACGTTTTTTTTAGATCTTAAGCCAGAGATTTTCGTAAGCATTGTAGATTTTCCTCCTGTAAAAACACCGAACGATTTCAGAAAAACGCTGAAACATTCTAAAAGCATCAGACAAGTAGTCCGTTGCAAAAGCGGCTTTTACGAATGGCTGATAATCAAAAACGAAAATCAGCTTGACAGGCTCAAAAAAATCATATCCAAACAAAGCTGTCCGTCGGCTTGCGATTTTCCGATAATTCTTTCGACTCCGAAAGAAAGGTTCGACTGGGAAATCTTAAGCATGGCTCAGGCTTTGCAAAAATTAAGATACGAAAGAAGGAATGTGATAAATGTTTAGCGTGGACTTTATCCTGCATCTCATACTGAATTACGTAATGCCGTACGGAATCTGCATGTGGTCTTTCTTTTCTCTTATGAAATTCTTGGAGAACAAATACCGGCATTCCGACCTTGACGCCGCTTGGAAGCAAACAATCAGAATAGCGCTGATGATAGGCGCATTGGGTATCGGCATCTCATGGCTCAAAGACGAACTTTTTCCGTTTATCAAAGCTCAACCGTGGTGGGCTTACGTTGCGGTGCTTGCCAAAGATTTGCATGAATTGTTTGGTCGTTTTTTGAGCAATCCCGTCATACAGGCTAAAATCGGCTGGGTTAGTCATTATTTTTCAGCACTGTTTCATACGTGGATTCCGATTTACTGGAACACGTTCGTTATCGTCTATACGATTGGGGCAGTCATTGAATGCGTCGCCTTGACGTGGCGTGTTTCGTTCGCACGTACCGCAAACGTTTTGTTGCCCGCATTTTTCAAATTCCCGTTTCTGATTTTCCAATACATGTCGGGACATCAAACTCCCGTATATGATTTTATTTTGGCGGGCAAGCTCAAGGCGAAGATGAGAGAAAATCTGAACGACGCTTACGATTATGCCATTCAAGGCAGAGACGAACAGGGCAACAAGTTTGAAAACGGAGCGGGGGGTTCGACGCGAACGCAGACCATAGAGGCGGTCGCAGTCGGATTCAAACAGGCGAAAGTTACCGTCAGAACTACCATGAACGGTATTCGCAAGGCTCGAATGTTCGTCAGACAGACAAGGGAAACGGAAACCGACACTGCAATCGAAAATTCGCTCAAAGGCTTCGGGGAAAGAGTTTCTGGAGATTCCGTCTATTTTCCGAGCGACCCGATTTACAGCCCGCAGGACAAAGGATTCGCGTTTGATTCTTCCGTTCCTTACGACAGCGGTGAAGAATTGGGAGAATGGAACGCAATTTTTGTAGACCCGTTCGCAGAAGACGTCAAAATCAAAAATGGCGGACTGGGATTCGGATATACGTATCTGCACATCATTGCGGACGTTTTCAGATATGTGATGAAATGTACTCCGATTGCTCTGTATCAAAAGATTTTCAATCTTGCCGAAACAAGATTCCGTTGCGACAAGTCGGTAGAAAAAGCCAAGTTCAAAGTTCAACAGAATCTTGACTTGTCAGCGCTTAAAGAACCGACCGACCCAGATACGGGAAATTCCGTCGAGATGCAACGCAAACTTGCTTTGGAAAACGCAAACAGACGCATCCCCGACATTACGAACGCTCTTGCGACTCTCAAAATCAATGGTCAGTTCAAACGGGTGCTTGTCGGAGGCTCTACCGCCATTTATGAATACACGCTTCCGCCAGACCCAAACCTTCCAAGTGATTTCAAGAAAATTCAAGAAAGCATCAGTAACCTTTTGCGCATCAAGAAAAAGCCTATCGTTAATCTTGAAGCAGGGTGCTTGAAGGTTTCGGTCGACAACGGCATAAACATTCCCGTTTCTTTTGCTGATATGATTCGCAAGCGCAAAAAAGGCGCGTCATGCATCGTATCGGGCATTTGCGGGGTTGATGCCATGGGCAAGCTGATTTATTTCGATTTGGACGACCACAATCCGCACGTCATGCTCTTTGGTAAAACTGGTACTGGTAAGACGGTACTTATCATGAACATTTTGTATTCAATCATGTCGGCAACCGACCCCGAACACTTGCGAATTGCTTACGCCGACGGGAAAGGCAACTCGTTCGAGTTCATGTCTGCGGACAGTTCGCATCCGAACCCGTTCACATATGCTCCGCCAGCGGATGCCAGTGGCGACCTCGATTATTCCCGTGCATTGATTCGTTCAATGGAGCTTGAAACAAGGCGAAGAATTGACCTGTTCAAAAAAGCCGAAGTCGCAAAACTTGCCGAGTACAACAAAATCATGGAAGAAAAGGGCAAGAAGATTCTTCCAGAAATTCTGTTCGTTGTCGATGAATTTTCAGCCATTACGCAACAGGACAACATGCTCAGAGCAAGCGAGCTTGAAAAACTGGGAACAATCAAGAAATTTGAATATATTGCCAAGATGTCCCGTTCCGTCGGTATTCACTTGTTGTGTGCCAACCAATCAGCGCGCAAGTCTTTAGTCCCTGGGGAATTTTCAGCCAACATCACGGCTCGTGTATCTTTGGGTGTTTCAGAACCGATTGAATCAGAAATTGCTTTGCCCGATTCGGGAATTGCCGTTCACTTAATCAGCCAAGCAGGGGAGTTTTATTCGACGCTTCACGGCATTTCCAACATCGAACACGGCAACTGTCCTTACATTCCGCAAGACGAAATGAACAAGCTGAACGATTCTCTGATTGAACGATTCGGTAAGCCGAAGTACATCATGACCAAGCAGGACATCATGGATACGCTTGAAGAAAGCTCCAAACCAGAAATGCCGAGCGAAATGAAAATCAAAGAACCGTCACCAGCGCCTACCAAAAACACTCCGCTCGACAAAATCATCGAATTGGGCGAGGAATACTATCCGTGGCTTTTACAACATCCCGAAATCATCACGGGCAATGCGGAAATGGTGTCAAGTAATGTAAACGTTCGACTGAAAGCGGGTGCTAAAGCAAAAAAATTCAAAGAAAAACTTGACAACTGGTACGACGAACACGTCGGAAACAAAGAACTTGCCAAACGTGAGGCAGACGCACGCACGCACGCCTCACGCGGTGAACGTATGTCATCAGCTAAATTCAAAGTAAATGAGGTCACTCACGGACGGCACCGTCCTAAAGTTTGACAAAATTTGGCTTTTAATATATAATATGAAATGTAAATTGATTTCTAAATGTGATTGATTTGCTCTATAGTCCGTTGGTTTCGTACGGACTTAAAAGGACTCCTAAGTAGCACATAAGACGAAAGCCTTGTTCTATGAACAGGGTTCGCAATTGCCGTATCCAGTCTAATGTTGGTCTGACTGATTTTCAGTTGGCTCAACAGTCTGTGTCATTAGAATAAAGGTTAGAATACAACGGTGTCTGACCTATGTTGAATGGCATAGGTCGAAATCAACTCACCAATGAAGGCACGGGTTATGACTTGCCTGTGCTGAATGGCATAGGTCAAAACAAAAAACGATTTGTTTCTTAAGTTTGAAGCAAATCGTTTTTTATTTTTTTATTTATTGTCTTTTGACCGTTTCCGATACCATACAAGCGCATTTCGCAAGCTTGACGTGCGCCTTGTGTCTGCCAAGCCTAAAATGAAGTGAAGTCTGCGCTTGCGTTCGGACAGCTTAAAAAGTTCCTTGCCGAAACACGTTTTCGCAAGCTCTTCCTGTTTCTTTTCCTGAATTCTGCACATTTCCGTTGCTTCGTCAATGGTCATTTCGTTAAGAATTATCTGCGAGATTTCGATTGAATCGGCGAGCTTTTTGACCAAATCGATGACTATTTTTTCTTCGATTGTGGAATTGCCCGCAAGACGTTCGGTCATATAGAAAGATTTAGCCGTTTTGAGCGGTGCGCCGTTGCGCGTCATGAAACTCGTGAAAACTTTTGCGTCCAATGTTTCTTTGACGGTCTGAATGTCTTTTTCCCATTCGTGAGGCTGACTGTCGATGATTTTTTGAACGTCCTTGAAATCAAACGGGATTTCGTTGACGGCATCATACAAATAAAGCATTCCGTTTCGATTGTTGGTTGTGATTGCGTTGTAAAAATACGGTTGAGCCTTGTTTGCACGGAGCGCAATCTTTTTTCTGTTTTCTCCGACGAAATGTTCCTTGCAATAAGCGTTCAGTTTTTCGTTCGTCCAAGGCTTATATTTTGCGACGCGTTCTTTAAGGCATGGATAAATCTGCTGTTCCAAATCAAACTGGCTTTTGTCAAGAATATAATTATCTGCTCTGAGCCTTGAAATGAGCGAATCATTGGAAACTCCGATGAAAAAGCATTGTTTTTCTAACGTTATTCTCGGGTCGATTGCCGAAATTTCGCGCATCTGCGCAACGGCTTTTCTGTTTTCTTCAA
>ERZ1034969.1114-NODE-1114-length-11978-cov-12.361486_pt1 | contig 11978 bp, 8 predicted proteins | sample MGYA00520624_ERZ1034969 | MGnify/ENA primary metagenome ERZ1034969 (study PRJEB33766, sample SAMN09781776) | gut metagenome | biome: gut microbiome | host: Homo sapiens | place: Madagascar | study: EMG produced TPA metagenomics assembly of the PRJNA485056 data...
TATGAAAGAGTAAATATCTACTGTGCAGGACTAAATTCTACCGCCCTGTAGGGCAGTGGAATTTAAAATTTCATTTTAGGTTTCGTATTCAAATTTCTTGATACTCCTTGATTTTATCTCCTAATAGTTGTATACTCAATCGCAACATAACACGAAGAATTATTTCGTGTTGATATAGAAAGGGGTGTCTCATATGTCTTATAAACCAAAAAATCCTGATAGAATAAAACAAACTGTTCTCTCAAACACATATGAAATCCGTAAAGAATTAGGATTAACGCAAAAAGAACTAGGAACAATACTTCGTGTTTCAGATCGCACCATACAAAACTATGAATCATCAGAGCCTTCTTCCTCATTGCCAATAGAACGCGCTATGCTTATTCATGAAAAATGGGATTATTCTTTAGATCAAATTTACTTGGACTTTTCTAAAAAAAATTCCTTCAGTAAATTTTATGTTGATATCCGAGATTTTTTATCTATTAAAGAAGACGCTATTATTTTTTCAATACCTGATTATTATTGGGAATATTTAAAAGAAATCCAAAAAATAGATAAATCTGATTCCTTACTACAAGAAAAAAGACGACTTAAAAAAAGACTAGAAGCAAAATACACTGACAAATCACATGCTATTGTTTGGAAATATGAAATCCCTATCTCTAAATTTCTTTCACTTATCAAGTTCGGAAAAGAAGAAATTCCTTTTGGCAATATAGACAACACAAAAGATTTTTCTGATCCAACAAAAGAACAGCTCAAAGAACTTACCTACTTCTTAAATGAAATAACAAAACGAGACTGATTAATCTCAGTCTCGTTTCTTTTGTCTTCAATATCATGCTATATACTGAAAACTCTGCTATTATTTTTCCAGCATCCCCATTCCACGCCAGAAATCACTTCATCTTCTTGTAATCCGTAGAACAATTTATAAAAAACACAATTACTCTTCTTATCATAGTACATAGCACAGTATGTGCTTAAATACTCATCCCCATTATCCTCTGTCCATCCGCCATAATCACACCATGATGGATATACATCATTTACATCAAAAATTCTTTCTCCGATATAGATTCCTCTATTCAATTTCTTTATCACTTTATTATCTTTCTTATCTTCCCAAGAAACATATGTAAGAGATTTTTTCTTCTTAATTCTATATCGAATGCAATCTATATAATTGGAATACGATTTTTTACCATCAGTTAAATCAATATTATATTCCGCATAATTTGCCTTAGTGTCTTTGTTATTTCCCCCAATCAATATCTCAAATGCAATCTCTTTCTTACCGGATTTAACTACAATCCAACCACTTTTTTTAGCTGTTACTTTAATTTTATTACCAGAAATTTTAACTGTATTTCCTGCCTTTGACACAATGGATAATTTACCTTTATGAGTATTTTTAAATGTTACCGTTTCACCTTTTGCAACATAATAATATCCTGCGTCTATATTATCTGTTGCAGCCTGCACATTCACTGTTGGAATCATTCCAATTATCATAACAGCCATTAGTAGCATCGATATAACTTTTTTCATTTTCGTTTTCTCCTTTTTCAAATATCATTTACAATAAAATTTTGTATCTTTTTTCTCCTTATGACTATCCATATCCTATATCACTTTTCACATTATCCCTCCTCTTAGATAAACATTGAACGTAAGTTCTGTGGGGATTATTCCTCATAGCGACTTATCTATATTATATGTAATAATAGAGGCAAAGTAAAGAGGATTCTTGAATATGATTTCGTATGCGCCATTACGTCAACTTCTTAAAGATAAAAAAATAAGCAGCTATTACCTAAGGAATAAATGTGGCGATTATTGTTTAGATAGTAAAACCATTCAACGCCTTATGAATGATCAATCTGTTTCAACTAATACTTTAAATTCTTTATGCAATATTCTAAATTGTGATATCTCTGAAATTATAGCATTTACACCTGATTTCAATTCTCACACAGCAATTGATAAATAAAACGCAGGAAACTACAAAATATAGCTTCCTGCGTTCTTTCATATATAATACATCTAGTTTCCCACTTATCTACTACACCATTTGTCATTTAAAAATACATCCTAGTACACCAATTACTACACCAAGTCTTTAAAAATTTATACCATTTTACAATAAAATACGATAGTTTCAATTTTTAAACAAACTTTCTTTAACCTCAGTAAAATCAAGGTTTTAAGCCATATTTCAGATGCTTACTTTTCCTCCACCACCTGAAAAATAAAAAATTTAAGATAATAGCTTTCCGGCACATTCGCAGAATTTGCCCACAAAATCGGATGATCCGGCGCCTGCGTACGGAATTCCACCTGACGCAACCGTTTGTGTGCCGCCTTTGCAGCTTCCTTCACCGTCTTTGCCAGCAGTTCCTGTGTCATAAAATGGGAACAGGAACAGGTTGCCAGGTATCCACCGTCTTTTACCAGCTTTAACCCTTTCATATTGATCTCCCGATAACCTTTGATGGCATTCTTCGTGGCCTCACGGGATTTCGTAAATGCCGGCGGGTCAAGAATGACTACATCATACTTTTCTCCGGCTTCTGCCAGTTTCGGAAGCTCGTCCAGTACATTTGCACAGCGAAAATGTACCGTATCTTCCAGATGATTACGCACGGCATTGGCATTTGCCTGCTGCACCGCATATTCCGAAATATCAAGTCCCGTCACATCGGAAGCACCTGCGATTCCTGCATTCAGTGCAAACGTTCCCATATGTGTAAAACAGTCCAAAACTCTCTTTCCTTTACAGATCCGCTGCATTGCCAGCCGGTTATACTTCTGGTCCAGGAAAAAGCCCGTCTTCTGACCATTTACCACATCGACCAGATAGTGCACGCCATTTTCCGTAATCTCCACCTCTGTATCAAATGTTTCCCCAATAAATCCTTTCACCTTCGGAAGTCCTTCTTTCCTGCGCTCATTGGCGTCACTTCTCTCATAGACTCCACGGATAGAAATACCGTCCTCTTTCAGTACCCTTTTTAATAATGAAACGATTGTTTCCTTGAACTGCTCCATACCGAGTGCCAGACATTCCACCACAAGCACATCCGCATACTTGTCAATGACCAGTCCCGGCAGAAAATCCGCTTCTCCAAAGATTACTCTGCAGCAATTCAAATCCGGTCTTCCTGTCGTTCCAATTCCCGGAAACACTTTCTCTGCTGCATCATCCGCTTCAGGCACGCTGTCATTGCCACCCGCCATCACCTGCTTGCGGTACTCCCACGCATTTTTCACACGCAAGTACAAAAACGCTTCGTTGATCTCCTGATCGACATGACGTGTCAGCATCCGAATGCGGATCTTCGAATTCTGATTGATAAATCCCTTTCCCATCGGATATCCGTCAAAATCATGTATCGTCACCACATCTCCATTGGTAAATGTCCCCACAATCGTATCAATCTCATTATCAAAAATCCATGCGCCACCCGCCTTGATCGTGCGGCCTTCTCCCTTTTTTAAAGTAACAATTGTATGATTCTCCATCTTTTCTCTCTTTCTTCTCTATAATGAATTTTCTATTGTCATATTTTCAAAAACGTAGGATAGCTCAAAAACCTTTTTTCAAAGCTTAATTTACGTTTCAAATAACTTTCAGTCACTGTTTTTCTATTTGTGAATTTTCTGCAATTTAGAGTCTGTTAGAATTTTGTCATAAGTCAGCAATTCCCGTACATGGAAGTACGGGAAAGTTGGAATCGCACCCGGACGGTGCGTTTCCAACGGTTGCGTCCGGCTTAGGAACCCTGAATTCAAAATTCTTACAGCCTCTTAATTGCAAGAAACCTGAATAAATGGAAAAACAGTGGCTGAAAGTTTTATCATGTAATTTAAGTGTACCACAGAATAATTACGTTTTCCAGCACTCCCCATTGTTTTTGAAATCCATAAATGTTATAATGTTGTTAATAAATTAACGAAGTTGTTGCATTTCTGTTCACAACTTCACGCTAAGACATACAAGGAGGTCTTATACGAATGGATTTTTCAGAAGAATACAGACAGAAGCTCGTTTCAGCAGACGAAGCCGTAAAAGTAATCAAATCCGGTGACTGGGTAGACTATGGCTGGTGTACCAACACCGTAGATACACTGGACAAAGCACTTGCCAAGCGTACCGATGAACTGAAGGATATCAACCTGCGTGGCGGAATCCTCTTAAAACCGCTTGCCGTATTTGAGCGCGAAGACGCCGGCGAGCATTTTACATGGAATTCCTGGCATATGTCCGGAATCGAACGTCATATGATCGCACGTGGCTGTGCATTCTACAGCCCGATCCGTTATTCCGAGCTCCCTCGTTATTACCGTGAGCTGGATTGTCCGGATGATGTGGCAATGTTCCAGGTTGCTCCAATGGACAAGCATGGATACTTCAACTTCGGGCCAAGTGCTTCCCATCTTGGTGCGATGTGTGAGACAGCCAGACATATCATCGTAGAAGTCAACGAAAATATGCCGCGCTGCCTTGGCGGAACAGAAAACAGTATACATATTTCCAAAGTCAATGCAATCGTAGAAGGCTCCAATCCTCCAATCGGAGAACTCGGTGCCGGCGGTCCTGCTACCGAAGTAGACCAGAAAGTTGCACAGCTGATCGTAGACCAGATTCCAAACGGTGCCTGCTTGCAGCTTGGTATCGGTGGTATGCCAAACGCAGTCGGTTCCCTGATCGCACAGTCCGACTTAAAGGATCTTGGTGTTCACACAGAAATGTATGTAGATGCATTCGTAGACATTGCCAAAGCCGGAAAGATTACCGGTGCCTGCAAAAACATTGACCGTTACCGTCAGGTATATGGTTTCGGTGCCGGAACCAAGAAGATGTATGATTATCTGGATGAAAATCCAGAACTGATGAGCGCACCTGTCAGTTACACCAACGATATCCGCTCCATCGCAGCACTGGACAACTTTATCTCTATCAACAACTGCGTAGATATCGACCTGTTCGGACAGATCAGTGCCGAGTCTTCCGGAACCAAACACATCAGTGGTGCCGGCGGACAGCTTGACTTCGTTCTCGGTGCTTATATGTCTAAGGGCGGAAAGAGCTTTATCTGCTGTTCTTCTACTTTTACCGATAAAAAAGGTGTAATGCACTCCCGCATCCGCCCGACACTGGCAGATGGCTCTATTGTTACAGATACCCGTGCCAATACCCACTATGTTGTTACAGAGTATGGTATGGTTAATGTCAAGGGATTATCTACCTGGCAGAAGGCAGAAGCCCTGATTTCCATTGCACATCCGGACTTCCGCGATGAGCTGATCAAAGAAGCAGATCAGATGCATATCTGGAGACGTTCTAACCGATAAGAACATCGTTTGTTCACAATTTATTCATATTGCAAAAAAACCTCGTTTTTAACGGGGTTTTTTTATAAATTTTACCTCTTGTCTTTACTATCCTTTTTTAGTAATCTATAGTTCGAGTAAAGGAGAGGTAAAGATGAAGAAATTTTTTAGTATTATCAAAGAAAAACTATTCACCAGAGTTGAAAAACAACATTCCGAAGCTTACCTGCGTCGGATCTCATTTCTGAATAAATATTCCCTGCTGTTCCACATGTTGATATCCTGTGGGATCGTATTTATTGTGGAGGTTCTTTCCCGAAGGAGTTTTCTCTCGGCAGGTTCCTTCGTCGGGATGCATACCGGTGCATTTTTTTATAATGCCTTTATTGTATTTGCATCCTTAAGCTTTGTTTATCTGTTCCGCAGACGTGCATTCTGGCGGATCATTATCAGCGGTTTCTGGGTGCTCCTTGGAATCATTAACGGATGCATCCTTTCAAACCGTGTAACACCGTTTGGCTTTACAGACCTTAAATGTATCAATGATCTGTTTGCCATGAACAATACCAACTATTTTACGGCAGAAGAGGCCACTATCGTAGTCATCGGGCTTTGTCTGTTCCTTCTGTTTTGTGTTGCGCTCTTCATTAAAGGACCGCGCTATCAGGGCAAGACCCATAAAATTGTTGTAGTAGGTGCCATTGTATCGGTACTGTTTGTCGGTCTTCCTGTTACAACCTCTGCTGCACAGAATGCCAATGTTGTTGCAAGTTACTTCTCCAACATTGCACAGGGATATGAAAACTACGGTTTTATCTATGGATTCTCTTCGAGTGTGGTAGACCGTGGAATGAGCAAGCCGGATGACTACTCCGAGCAGAAAATTGCTTCGATTGAAAAAAATGTAAATGACACAAAAAAAGAAACAACTGTCACCAAAAAGAATGCACCAAATATTATCTGTATTCTTCTTGAATCATTCTGTGATCCGGATGAGATCAAGTTTCTGAATTATAATCAGGATCCGATTCCTACCTTCCACAATCTCGAGAAGAACTACACGAGTGGTTACCTGACAGTTCCGGTTGTTGGCGCAGGAACCGCAAACACTGAGTTTGAAGTTCTCTCCGGTATGAGTATGCAGTACTTCGGAACCGGCGAGTATCCGTATAAAACAATCCTGAAAAAGACAGACTGCGAGAGCACTGCTGCTGATCTGGCTTCCATCGGATATGGAACCCATGCCGTACATAACAATGGCGGTAACTTTTACAGCCGTGTCAATGCCTTTTCCATGATGGGATTTGATACTTTCACCAGCAAGGAACTGATGAACATTCAGAGTTATACGCCAAACGGAAGCTGGGCTACCGATGATATTCTTGTTCCTGAAACAATCAAAACCTTAGATTCCACTCCGAATCAGCCGGACTTTACCTACACCATTACCGTAGGTACACATGGTGATTATCCAAAGACTCCGGTTATCGCAAATCCGGTATATACCGTCAGCGGTGTGGATGATGAAGAAAAGAAAAACCAGTGGACTTATTACATCAACCAGTTAAATGAAGTAGATACCTTCCTGAATGATCTGATTACAGAGCTCTCCAAGAGAGATGAAGATACCATCGTGGTAGCGTTCGGTGATCATCTTCCAACCATGGGTCTGGAAGACTCCGATATGAAATCCGGTGATATCTACAAGACAAAATATGTTACATGGAATAATATGGGATTAAAGAAGCAGGATGCAGATCTGTATGCATATCAGCTGATGGCAAGCATTACGGATTCCACAGGTATTCATGAGGGAACTATCTTAAATTACCATCAGACCCAGATGAACAACACAGACCACACTGCATATCTGGACGGACTGGATAATCTGCAGTATGACATTCTTTACGGAAACCGTTACTGCTATGATGGCAAAGACAAATACCCTGCAACCGACATTGTAATGGGAATTGACGATGTAACGGTATCGGAGACGTCGGATTCCATCGGCGGATCGGAAGTGTTTGTCTATGGAAACAACTTCACCAAGTGGAGTAAAGTATTTGTAAACGATGAGAAAGTCAATACAACCTTCAGCAATTCCGGTTGTCTGATTATTCCAAAAGACAGTGTCAAAGACGGTGATACCATTAAAGTGTGCCAGATGGGTTCCAACAGTACGATTTTCCGTGAATCCAACACGTACACCTACAAAGATCCTGCCGTGGAAGAAACCGTTACAGGAACAGAATCGGACAACAACAATACCGAATCTGCGGTTTTAGAAAGCCAGAAATAAAAAAAGACCTGCCAGTGAAAAATCACTGACAGGTTTTTTCTTGTCTTAAATTGTCTTTAGCGCATCCACAGCGGCATCCAGATACGGATTTTCCATCTCATAGAATGCACCGGCATCCGCAGCTTTCGCATATGCCGGATCCAATGGCAGTTTGCCTAAAACTCGGGTTCCTTCTTTTGCGGCAACTTCGTCAATGTTGCTTTCTCCAAACAGTGCGATCTTCTTTCCACAATCCGGGCATTTCAGATAACTGAAATTTTCCACCAGTCCAAGTACCGGTATATGCATCATATTTGCCATATGGAAAGCTTTCTTTACGATCATCTGCACCAGTTCCTGTGGAGATGTAACAATAACGATACCATCCACCGGAAGGGACTGGAACACGGTAAGCGGTACATCACCTGTTCCCGGTGGCATGTCCACAAACAGATAGTCCACATCGCCCCAGACAGCCTCATTCCAGAACTGTTTCACAGCCCCTGCAATCACAGGTCCTCTCCAGACAACCGGTGCCTCTTCATCTTCCATCAGAAGATTGATGGAAACGATTTTGATTCCTTCTTTTGTCTCATACGGATACATTCCTTTTTCGTCACCGACCAGCTGACCGTGTGCTCCAAACATCTTTGGAATGGACGGTCCGGTAATATCGGCATCCAGAATTCCTACTTTATATCCGGCTTTCGCCATCTGTACCGCCAGGGAAGAAGTAACAAATGATTTACCGACACCTCCCTTTCCGCTGACCACTCCAATCACATGTTTGATATTGGAATATGCATTCATCGCTTCGAGCATACTCTGCGAATTCTGAGAATTATGGGAACATCCCTCACAGCTTGCTTTGGAACAGGATGATGCTCCGCTGCAACTTGAATTTTCTGGCATAATGATAGCCTCCTTGTTAATTATTTAATGATTTATTTATATAGACTGCCCAGTCTTTGGAATGGGTAGTATATGAAATAAGCTTTTCCGATAATTTTATCTTTGCTGACATAGGTATGATCCCAATATCTGGCATCATACGAATCATTCCGATTGTCTCCAAGCACCAGATAACTGTCTTTGGGAACCTCAAACTCAAACGGTCCGGTTGCCTCTGTCCATGTCTCTTTCAGGTAATCCTCCTTCAAAGGAGTCTCAGAGTCATTGATATAGATTTTCGCATCCTCAATGGTAACCTTTTCTCCGGGCAGACCAATCACACGCTTGACGTATTTTTGCGTTTCGTCATCCGGGAACCGGAAAATCACGATATCTCCTCTCTTCGGTTCTGAAAACTGATACGCCAGCCGCAACCCGAACAGGTCATCGCCCGGTTCAATGGTATGCTCCATCGATCCGGTCGGGACTGTTGCATTGATGATCACGTAATTCTTCAAAACCATCGCCAGCGCGAAGGCTGCCAGCAGAGTGATCACCCAGCTGAGCACTTCGCGCAGAGGCGAAGTGGCTTTCTCCTTTCCCTCACCCTTTGGATCATTATCCATCTTTATTTCTTCTGTCAATATTTCTTTTTTTTCTTCCATAATCACCCTACTCTCTTGGTGCAAACCACCAGTCAATAAAATCTTCCCTGCGGAAAACCAGTCCCACAAGTCCCAGATCCACACGTTCTTTCTGTGTCAGGGTCTGCGCAATAAATTCATTCACAGATACATCAAAATCGCCTTCCAGGCACCAGATACAGCTCACTGTCGGCACATTCTCCTGATTTTTCCAGTCATCTACGAACGAACCGCCGAAATCAACAATCTTATTCCAACGATGCTGCGTATTGATAACCCGCTGCTTGATATTCTCATAGATGACCTCCATCATCCGGTGAACTTTCGGGTGATACATCACAGGCTCAAGAATCCTTAAGAGTCGGTGCTTTGGATTGACACGCAGTTCCAGCGTTCCGTTTGCCGTATTCGTCACCATACAGAAAATCTCGTTATCCGGAAACGTTTCCGGCCGCAGATGATACTGATAACGATATGGTACCACACTTTTTATCATATGGAAATCTGCATCCATTTCTTCATATATAACACCCGGACATTCACTGCTTATCACATAGTGCATGCTACCCTGATAAGGCGCCAGAAGCTGGCAGAACAGATCCCGGTTCTTTTCGAATACAATCAGCTGGTATTCTGCCAGAAAACGCCGGAAATCCATAATATGGTTCTGCCTGTAATATGTAAACAGCCCCTTGCTGATAAATGCAATCCTTATGCTTTTTCCGGTATAACCCTGAATAATTGTTGCAACCGGAAGTTCAATCTCTCTCCCTTTTAAATAAACTTCCACTGTGACAGCTTTGCCAAGCAGCTGCATCTCTTCTTCATACTCTGTCAGAACCGGCTGCTGTCCGCTGGCAATATACTGGTTCAGCCCCAGCGGATTGGATGCAAAATGTTCTACAATCCGTCTGCCGATCAGCCTGCGCAGCTCCGTCAGATTTTCATCATGCGCCACATCATCCCTTGCCAGACGCAAAGTCAGGAATTTTTTCCGTAAATGCAGATGATACGTCATATGCCTGAGCCACTCCGGTTTTAACCCCAGATCTTTCTTTTCATCGGTCACAAGAAACCCCTGCTGATACAGGCAGGATGTCCCGATCAGTCCCTGATGTTTGGAATTATAAATCCAGATACACCCCTCCATCAGTTCATCCATGATACGAATCGATATGATTCCAAGAATATCCGCGAACGGATTGTCCATGATATGATTCTGTTCTCGCAGCGTCACGCTTTTTTCATCAAAGGAAATCTGAATGGGAAATGGCTGATACAGCATATAGTGCTGTACTGCGTGCACCAGCCTCTGAAGGGACAGATTCTTTGCATATTTCGGCCGTAACACCAGCGTAATTCTGGTTCCGGACTGTTCCCGGTTGGAATTGATATATTCCATCGTTTCCGCCCCTTCAATCCATTTTGCGGTAACCGGCTCTAACGACTGGCGATCCGTAACATTCCACGCAGTATTTACCGATTTGTCCTTTCTCGACTCAATCAACAGTGCCCGTGCAACCATAAATCCGGAAAGCATACCGACTCCAAACTGCGCCACCGGTTCATAATGAAGCTGCTGTGCGGAAAAATCCTCGCTCTGATAAAAACTCACGCCGATTTTGGCAACATACTGCTCAATATCCCTGGCATTGATTCCGATTCCGTTATCCTCAAACACCAGACGCTGCGTTTCGGAATTATACTGAATGGAAATTTGAGGAGAATACGGATTTCGCATGGAATTTAAGGCTCTTGCCTCCTCCATCTCCAGAAACTCTGTTCCCCAGCTCCATTCCAGCGCCGCCCTGGTATTGCATGCATCAATGGCATTTTGAAGAAACTCCCGGATATAAGCATCCGGATCTCCGTAAAACTGCGTACTTGCAAAGGTCGATATGATATTTTCCTGATCCATACCTACTTTGCACTGTTTCATAGCTGTTCCTCATTTAATAAAATTGCCTGAACCACAAACCGCTTATCTGCCTCTTTGCTCACACAGGTTGATAAAGTCAGCAGATGACTGTCCACCGAAAGCTGGATTTTGTCCTTTACCTCCGGCGAATTCTTGGATTTTTTCACAATGCTTTCAAGATAACTTACACGTCCCTCTTTCGTTGAAAAGTCATTGGTGTGCAGAATATGTGCATCGTCCGTCTTATATGCCGCAAAAATCTCATACACGAGCACCTTTTCCTTTGTATACACATATATATACGGAAAATTGTTAAAAAATGTCTGGTCTTCATAGTTGTGGAGAGAAGCAAACATGGTGTCATTGCGCATATTGTGCCCATACACGACGGTATCAAAATCCGTAAACTCTTTACTGTTTGCCTTCTCTGTATAAATACATCCAGGATATCCCCTGGTACCATTCATATTATAATTCAGATAATAAGAATCATCACTCGGATGCTGTAACACCGGATAATCCACTCCGGTTCCCGGAATGCAGATCCATGCGTAAATATCCTGATTGACTCCCTTTAATTTTTTCCAGTTTAAATTTTTCTGTGGAATTTCTATTCCTTTTTGTTCCAGTTCGCTGTCTTCGGTCTGCACTTCCTGTGCCACATTCTCCGTCTCAGTCTGCGTATCTGACGGAATATGGATCTGATTATCATTCACCTGATTCTGCAGATCATTTACCTGGGCAGAAAGCTTTTCATATTCTTTCTGTGCATTCTTCTGAACCATCCAGCTTCTTCCAAATATTATGAGTACCACGATCAATACAACTGCCAGAACAATGGTCAGAATTTTATAGATATTGATCGTTCTGTCGTTCTTTCTCTGTCTTTTCATAAAATAGTTTTCTT
>ERZ1034969.1115-NODE-1115-length-11962-cov-108.473923_pt1 | contig 11962 bp, 10 predicted proteins | sample MGYA00520624_ERZ1034969 | MGnify/ENA primary metagenome ERZ1034969 (study PRJEB33766, sample SAMN09781776) | gut metagenome | biome: gut microbiome | host: Homo sapiens | place: Madagascar | study: EMG produced TPA metagenomics assembly of the PRJNA485056 data...
GCTGGTCAGCAGGGCGGCGGTATGTACTAAGGCCGACAAGGTCTAGAACTCCCACTGGGAATCCGGGGGCGTGACGGGGTTTCTCTCCGGAACGTCCTCGGACATGCAAAGAGGCTCCGCATCGCGCTTTGCGCTGCGGAGCCTCTTTGCGTCCTGACGCTCCTATTTGGCAAGGTGTTTTTTAGAATCCATTTTGCGCTCGGCCTCGAAGGCCCGCCTGTCCCAATCGAGCGGAAGTCCGGCCTCGACCCATGCCTCGTAGGCCCTCCTTATGGGCTTGAGCTCCCTTTGGCCCCTCTCCAGCATCGAGATGTACTTCTCGCTGGTGCCCAGTATGGATGCCGCCCTCACCTGGCTGACCTTCGCCGCGCGCCTGGCCGCCACGAGCTCCGAGGCGTCCTCGGGCCTCCTGATCTCGTGCGGGTGCATCAGCGCCCGGTACGCCTCCCTGGCCACGTAGCGCTTGAGGCACCTCATGACCTCCCTGTCGCTCTTCCCCCGCCCCCTGGCCCTCTCGGCGTACTCGGCGGTCTCGGGGTCGCGCATGACCCTCTGCCTCGCGATCTCGTGCAGCGCGCTGTTCGCCTGCCGGTCGCCGCCCCTGTTGAGCCTGTGCCTCACGGTCTTGCCGCTCGAGGCGGGGATGGGGCAGGCCCCGCATATCGCCGCGAACGACGCCTCGGAGCGCAGCCTGCCCGGGTTGTCCCCGGCCGCGACCGCGAGCTTGGCCGCGCTCACGGGCCCGCACCCGTACATCGCCAGCAGCGCGGGGCAGTTCTCCTCCAGGGACGCCTCGATCGCGCGCTCCATGTCGAGCGCCGCGTCGCGCGCCGCCTCCCACAGGTCCGCCAGCGCGCCGAGCGCGGCGCCCAGCGCGCCCTCGGCGCGCACGGAGGGGAGCTCCTCCATCAGCCTCGGCCCTCCCATGCCGCGGAACCTCGACCTGAGCCCCTCCGGCGCGGTGGTGAGCAGCGACCTCGCGGTGTTGATCGCCGAGGTCCGCGCCTTCACCGCCCCGGAGCGCGCCGCGAGCATGCAGCGCACCCCGTCGACCCACCCGTCCTGGCTCTTGGGGGTCCCGAGCCCTGAGCCGGACATCGCCGCGCGGGCGGCCCTCTCCGCGTCCGCCTCGTCGCACTTTCCCTGCCCCGGGCGCCTCCTCTGCATCCTCGCCGGGGAGAGCGCCTCGCGCACGGGCATCCCCAGCGACGCGAGGTGCCTGGTGAGGCCCGCCCCGTAGGACGACGTCCCCTCCATCGCGACGCAGGCCGGCTCCCCGGCCGCCGCGATCGCCCCGGCGAGCGCCTCGTAGCCCGCCGCGTCGGCGGGGAACTGGCGGGACAGGACCTTGCGGCCCCTCCAGTCGAGGACGCACAGCCAGTGCGAGTCGGCGTGGGTGTCGACCCCGCAGAAGACCGGCCCGCGGGCGCCGGGTGTCGATTCGGTTCTCATGTCTCGCTCCGCTCTTTCCGTGCTCGCCTGGACCGGGCAGACGGCACACTGACGGGGCGCGATAGAATGCGGTTGTTCGGGTCCGCGGTATCGCTCCATGCTCCTATTAGGTCATGCGGCGGTCTCGGCTCGCCGCGGCCCGCGCGGGACATGTCAGGAAACGAGGGCAGCCCTGTGGGCGCCAGCGGAATGTGGGGTCACCGCGCGGTCCGCATCTGATGGTGTCGACGTCAATGGTATACGGGTGCATCATCGACGTCTTCAATACAGACAATATCAGTGCGGAATGTTCCGGAGAGAAACCCCGTCACGCCCCCGGATTCCCTGCGTTTACGGCCTTGAGGTCGGCGTGGGCGGAGATCGTGGCTGATAGGGATACGTGTCCCGGTTGCTGTTTCGCGCTTTGCGCGAAAGGCGCACCACTTTTGCGTGAACGGAGAACGTGGTTGTTGCGGCAACTGATCCCCGCCACAAATTACCCTTGGCATACTTGCGCGAAAGTCTACTGGTGCTACACTTGCAATTGCTGTTTCAGGGCGGGGTGGAATTCCCCACTGGCGGTAAATTGGGCGGTGCCAAAGGGGTACTGTGGCGCAGGCGAGGCGTCTGCGACCGAGCCGATGAGTCCGCGACCCGTGTGTGCGTTGGTTCGCATGCCGGCTGAACTGGTGAGATCCCAGTACCAACGGTTAGAGTCCGGATGAAAGAGGCAGGTGATCTTATGTCTGAACAGTCGCAGCATATCCATTTTGAGAACACGAATAGGTGGAGCACCAAACAGCTCGTTACCATGGCGCTGATGTGTGCCTTGAGCGCGTTGTTTATGTATGTGCAGCTACCCATTCTTCCCTCGGCGCCGTTTTTGACGTATGACCCGTCGCTGGTGCCGGCGATGGTGTGCGGGTTTGCGTATGGCCCCGGTGCCGGTACCGCTGTTGCCGCTATGGCGATCGTTATCCATGCGCTCACCACGGGTGACTGGGTCGGTGCGCTTATGAACCTGGTGGCTACGCTGGGTTATATTCTGCCCGCGGCTATCGTCTACCAAAAGATGCACACCTATAAGGGTGCCGTGATTGGCCTAGTGCTCGGCGTCATTGCCGCTACGGCGCTGTCCATGGTTGCGAACCTGACCATTGGTGTTTGGTTCTGGTATGGCTCGGTCGACGTGATCGCCCCGCTCATGCTTCCCGCCGTGCTGCCGTTTAACCTCATCAAGACCGTTCTCAACTCGGTGTTGACGCTGGCGGTGTACAAGGCGGTCTCCAACCTCATCACGCCCAAGAAGGACCAGGTCAAAGGCCGCGCATGATTGAGTGTCGGGGCGTTTCCTTTAGCTATGACGGTGCTGCACTGGCTCTCGATGGTATCGATCTGAAAATCGAGGATGGCGAGTTTTTCTGCATCCTCGGTGGCAATGGGTCGGGCAAGTCGACGTTTGCCAAGCATCTGAATGCACTGTTGCGGCCCGATGCGGGCACGGTACGTATCAACGGCATGGATGCGTCCGACCCCGAGCTGGTCTACGACATTCGTTCGACCGCGGGCATGGTATTCCAGAATCCCGACGACCAGCTGGTGGCAACGCTTGTCGAAGATGACGTTGCGTTCGGTCCCGAAAACCTTGGCGTGCCATCGGCGCAAATTGCGCAGCGCGTACGCGAGGCGCTGAAGGGCGTGGGCCTGGTGGGCTTTGAGTGCCACGAGACCCATGCGCTCTCGGGCGGACAAAAGCAGCGCGTGGCGCTCGCCGGCGTACTCGCCATGGAGCCGCGCGTTCTCATTTTGGATGAGGCTTCCTCGATGCTCGATCCACGTGGACGCAAGGGCCTCATGAAGGCTTGCCGCGCGTTGCACGATCGCGGCATGACCATCGTGATGATTACGCACTTTATGGAAGAGGCTGCCGAGGCCGATCGTGTCGCGGTATTTCGGGCGGGGCGCGTTGCCATGCTCGGTACGCCCGAGGAAATCTTGACACGGGCGGACGAACTTGCGCAGCTCAACTTGGATATGCCGGCGTCGTGCTGCTTGGGCATGGCGCTTCGTGCGAAGGGCGTGCCCGTTCATGCGCAGGTGCGCGAGGCGGATATGGTCGCCGAGATTGCGCAGGTATATGCCGACCGGAGTGGGGAAGACACCGCAGGGCGGCCTTCTGCATCCGATTCTCGTGTGCTCGACAACGTCTCCTCTGCAACCGACGGGACAGCCGTGTCGGAGCCCGTCATCGAGATTTCGCACCTCTCGCATAGTTACTCGCTGAGTGCCCGCGAGCGCCGTCGATGGCGCAAGCGCTCGGCCACTGCGGGCAAATCGAATAAACAGACCCTCTGGGGCAACGACCCTAGCAGCCCGTGGGCGCTGCGCGATGTATCGCTGACGGTGCGTCGCGGCGAGTTCCTGGGCTTAGCAGGTCATACCGGTTCGGGTAAGTCGACGCTAGTCCAGCATCTCAACGGTTTGATTCGCCCCCAGGAGGGATTCGTTCGCGCGCTGGGGCTCGATCTTTCAAACAAGAAAGACGCCGCCGCGGTTAAGGCCAAGGTCGGCGTGGTGTTTCAATATCCCGAGCGTCAGCTGTTTGCCGAAACCGTGACGCAGGACGTGGCGTTTGGCCCGCACAACCTTGGCTTGCCGCAAGATGAAGTCGACCGTCGCGTCGAGTCGTCGCTCTCGCGCGTGGGCCTCGACCTTTCCACGGTCGGCGACAAGAGTCCCTTCGAGCTTTCGGGCGGTCAGCAACGGCGCGTGGCATTCGCCGGCGTGCTCGCCATGGAGCCCGAAGTCCTGGTGCTCGATGAACCCATGGCGGGGCTCGATCCGGCTGCGCGCAGGGATTTCCTTGAGCTTATCGATCGACTTCACCGCGATGGCCTGACCGTTGTCATGGTTTCGCATAGTATGGATGACCTGGCCAATTGCTGCGACCGCATCGTCGTGATGAACGAAGGTGCGGTGTTTGCAGAGGGAACCCCCGCGCAGGTGTTTGCACATGCCGATGAGCTCAAGTCGATCGGCTTGGGCGTACCTGCTGCCCAGCGCATGGCGTTGGCGCTCGCGGAGGCGGGCGTGCCGCTGCGTTGCGGCGGGCTCTATACGGTTGAGTCGCTGGCCGACGAGTTGGCAGATTTGCCGATCGGTCGCTCAGGCGGTTCTTCTAACGTCTCGGACAAGGCCAAATCCGAAACGGTCGCGTGAGAGGAGGGTTGCTGATGGAGGCGTTTTCGTTTGGCAGCTACTATCCGAGCGATAGCGCGATCCATCGCCTGGATCCGCGCACCAAGCTGCTCCTGGGCTTTGTGTTTTTGATCACGACGCTGACCGTCGGCGGCTTCCGCGGATTGGCCCCTGTCGCAATTTTCGTTGTGCTGATCTATGTCGTGTCCCGGGTGCCGGCTCGTCGCGTTCTGTCGTCGATGGCGCCGCTGCTGGCAATCGTCGCCGTGGTCGCGGTGCTCAACTTGTTTACCGATCAGAGTGGGCGCATCCTGTGGCAGCTCGGCTTTCTGCGGATAAGCGAGGGCTCGCTGCATTCCGCCGCCTTTATGGCGTGCCGCCTGACCTTGATGATGGCCGGTATGAGCGCCATCACGCTCACCACACCGACGCTCGACCTCACCGCGGGCTTTGAGCGCCTGCTCGCGCCGTTTGCGCGTGTGGGGCTCCCTGCGCACGAGCTCGGCATGATCATGGGCATCGCGCTGCGCTTTATGCCGCAGTTTGCCACCGAGATGAAGCAGACGGCCGATGCGCAGGCAAGCCGTGGTGCACGCGTAACGGGTGGCCCGCTCGGCGGCGTGCGTATGCTCGGCAGTGTGGCGATTCCACTGTTCACGGGCGTGTTCCGTCATGCCGAGACGTTGTCTGCTGCCATGGATGCACGCTGCTATCACGGCGAGCAGGGCCGCACGCGCCTGCATGCGCTTGTATTTCGCCGTGGGGATGCGCTGGCTGCGGTGGTGACGATGCTGCTGTTTGCGTGTGTCATCGTCGTCAACCTTCAACTTGTTTAGGCGCGATTCGAGCGCAAGAAAGGGGTCCCTATGACCGACAACGACCGCACAGCTCAGCTTGAGCGCGCCTGCTCGTATCTCAGGCGCATTCCGGCGTGGTATCTGGCCACGACCGATGTGGCCGACGGGCATCAGCCTCGCGTGAGGCCGTTTTCGTTTGCCATGGTCGATGAAGGTAAGCTGTGGTTTTGCACGTCGCGCGACAAGGATGTGTGGGCGGAGCTGAGTGCGAATCCCAAGTTTGAGCTCTCGGGCTGGAAGCCGGGGGAATGCTGGATCGTATTGACCGGCGAAGCCGCACTTGAGGACGACGCAGTTGCGAGCGACAAGGTGCGTCAAGCGGGTTTTAAGCACATGGTGGGCATCGGCGAGGAACACGAGAGTGCCAACGACGGCCGCCTTGCTTTCTTTTCGGTCCGCAACATTGCCGCGCGCTTCTGTGATATCGACGGCAGCGAGGAGCGCCTGGAGCTCTAGCGCGTCTCAAATTAACTACCCGTTCCGAATTAGCTAGCGCCAGGAGGACACATGGACGGATTGAATACGGTGTTGGAGTATCTGACGTCGGTGCCGGCATGGTATTTGGCGACGAGCGTTGACGGACAGCCTCATGTGCGTCCGTTTTCGTTTGCGCAGATCCAGGACGGCAAGCTGTGGTTTGTAACAGCGCGCACCAAAGATGTGTGGCAAGAGCTGCTGCAAAACCAGCGCTTTGAGGCCACGAGTTGGTGGCCGGGCCATGGCTGGCTCATCTTGCGCGGGCGTGCCGGCTTGGATGACCGGGCTTTAGGCGAAATGCGCGAAGCTGGGTGGAAGCATCTAGAGCGCCTGGGCGAGCACTATGAGGGGCCTAACGACCCCACGCTCGTCTTCTTTAGCGTCGAGGATCCCGAGGCTTTTATCTGCAATCACGACGAATGGGTGCCGGTCGAGCTCTAGCCAGCTGGCTCATTCTAACAACTTGGTTTTCGCATGGGCGGGCCCCGTATTGCCCGGCGCCGTTAGGAGCGCCGGTCAATACGGGGCCCGCTCCATTTGTCAATTCCTTCAAGCGAATGTGTCGGGAATGTTTCAATGCATGAATATGCAAGCCATTTACGTATTCATGCATCCTTTGGTGTTAAAGTTTCATCCCACTTCATAACGACGGCTGCGGGATGCGCATTGGTGCATAACTGCAGACAAGGAGTCTGATATGTCTGTAAAGGTTGGAATCGTCGGTGCGGCTGGATATGCCGGCGCCGAGCTCATTCGCCTCGTGCTCGGTCATCCCGAGTTTGAACTTGTTGCCATTACGTCCAACGCCGATGCCGGCCAGCCGCTGTCCGCGGTGTATCCGAGCTTTGCTGGCGTGAGCGATCTGGTTTTCACCACGCATGACGCCCCCGAGCTCAAGAGCTGCGATGCGGTTTTTCTTGCCGTGCCGCACACGGCTGCCATGGCACAGGTGCCCGCGCTGCTTGCATCGGGCGTCTCCTGCTTTGATCTTTCGGCCGACTACCGCCTGAGCGACGCGTCTGTCTTTGAGACATGGTATGCCGCCGAGCATACGAGCCCCGAGTTGCTCAAGACGCGTGCCTTCGGTCTGCCCGAGCTGTTCTGCCAAGACTTGGAGACCGCCGCATCCGACCATGCTGACGGCAAACCCGTGCTGGTCGCCTGCGCCGGTTGCTATCCCACCGCAACGAGCCTTGCCGCCGCGCCCGCCGTGCGCGCGGGCTGGGTGGCCGAGAACGGCCCCGTGGTCGTCGATGCCATTAGCGGCGTGACGGGCGCCGGTAAGTCCTGCAACGCCCGCACCCATTTTTGTAGCGCGGACGAGAACCTGGAGGCCTATGGCGTGGGCAAGCATCGCCATACGCCCGAAATCGAGCAAATTCTGGGCCTAGCCGACCGCGTCGTCTTTACTCCGCACCTGGCACCGCTCAAGCGTGGTCTGCTCTCCACGGTGACGCTGCCGCTTGCGCCGCAGGCTATCGATACCTTGACCCTTGAGGACGTTGTCGACCATTACAAGCAGTTCTACGCCGGTCGCACCTTCGTACGCGTACTCGATGCCGGTCAGCAGCCCAAGACGGCTTCGGTCGTCGGCACCAACGCCGCCCAGATCGGCCTCGCGCTCAACAAGCGCGCGGGCGTGCTGGTGGCGACGGGCGCCATCGACAATCTGTGCAAGGGCGCTGCGGGCCAAGCAGTCCAGTGCGCCAATATCGTCTTTGGCTTTGACGAGCGACGAGGCTTGTCCACAGTGGCGTGCCCGGTGTAGCACATTCGATTGTTAACGATTTGGTAGTCGGGCATCGAGTGAGGCGCCACTCTTAAGCTGGTCTCACGATTGTGGCTGGCATGGCGCACCAACCGATGCCCATTTTTTGTTTGACATAAGGAGTCGTAAAGACGATGAATGCTGAGCAGTTCGATATCAAGATTCGTGCCGTAGAGGGCGGCGTAACGGCGGCGGCCGGCTTTAAGGCGGCGGGCATCCATGCCGGATTCCGCAAGAATCCCGAGCGCCTGGATTACGCGCTCGTCGTGCCCGATAAGCCTTGCCCCGGGGCCGGTGTGTTTACGACTAACCGCTTTTGTGCGGCGCCCGTGCAGGTGAGCCGTGCCAACTTGGGCGGCGCCGACAAGGGCTACGGCGTCATTGCCGGCGTTTCGGTCAACTCTGGCAATGCCAACGCCGCCACGGGTGAGACCGGCCTTGCCTGCGCGCGCGAGACCTGCAACATCGCCTCGCAGGTCATCGGCTGCGAGCCCCAGCAGATTCTGGTCGCCTCCACGGGCGTAATTGGCCAGATTCTGCCGATCGACACGTTTGAGACCGCCATTCCTGCTGCCTACGAGGCGCTCTCCGCCCACGGTGGCGCCGATGCCGCTCGCGCCATCATGACGACCGACACGCACTCCAAGGAGTACGCCGTGTCCTACGTCAGTGAGGCTGCGGGTCATGCGGGCAATGTCTATACGGTAGGCGGAATGTGCAAGGGCTCGGGCATGATCATGCCCAACATGGCCACCATGATCGCAGTTATCACCACCGATGTCCCCGTCGAGCCTGCGGCACTTCATGCCCTGCTGCTCTCGACCGTCAAGCAGACCTTTAACAAGGTAACGGTCGATTCCGACACCTCGACCAACGACACCTGCATCATGCTTGCCTCCGGCGCCGCTGCCGCAGATGCCGAGCCTATCGTCGAGGGCTCCGATGCCTTTGACGAGTTGGCATTTGCCGTGCACGAGGTGTGCGAGAGCCTGGCGCGCAATATCGCCGCCGATGGTGAGGGCGCATCCAAGCTTGTTACGGTCAACGTTACCGGCGCCGCCAACGACGAGGAGGCCGATATCGCCGCCCGTGCCGTTGCCAACTCGCCGCTCGTTAAGACCTGCATCGCCGGCCACGACTGCAACTGGGGCCGCGTTGCTATGGCGCTTGGCAAGTGCGGCGTGAAGTTTAATCAGGAAGACGTTTCCATCGACATGATGGGCATGCCTGTCTGTCGCGACGGTCTGACTGTTCCCTTTGACGAGGACGAGGCTCTGCGACGTTTTGAGGCGCCCGAGATTGTGATCTCGGCAGACCTGGGCGCGGGCGACGCGGCGACCACCGTGTGGACTTGCGACCTCACGCACGAGTACATCTCCATTAACGGCGACTACCGTTCCTAGATTCCAGGCACGCTGCGCATCTTGCCGCGATTGCGGACAGCGGAGCACGGCGCGATAACGATACGAAAGACGAGGCAGATTATGAAATTCGCACGCGATTGTCGTTCGAGCGAATCCAACGAAGCAACCGCGCAGCTGCTGTTCGAAGCGCTGCCGTGGATTAAGAACCTGACCGGCAAGACGGTTGTTATCAAATATGGCGGAGCCGCCATGGTTGATGAGCAGCTGCGCCGCGACGTGATGAGCGACATCGTCCTGCTTAAGATCATCGGCATGCGCCCCGTCATCGTGCATGGCGGCGGCAAGGCTATCAACGAGGCGCTGAGCCATTACGATATTCCCGTCGAGTTTAAGAACGGCCAGCGCGTGACCACGCCGGCGACCATGGATATCGTGCGCGAGGTGCTGGGCGGTAAGGTCAACCAGGAGCTGGTCGCGGCGCTCAACCATCACGGCAACCTGGCCGTGGGCGTTTCGGGCAGCGATGCCGGTACGCTCATCGCCGAGCCGCTCGACCCCGAACTCGGCCGCGTAGGCAAGGTCACGCACGTCAACACCGACTATATCGAGCGCCTGCTCGATAGCGAGTACATCCCCGTCATCGCTACCGTCGCGGCGGGGGAGGACGGCGGTTTCTTCAACATCAACGCCGATACCGCCGCCGGTGCCGTTGCGGCGGCGCTGCATGCGCATAAGGCGATCTTTTTGACCGACGTCGACGGCCTGTACAAGGACTTTAGCGATAAAGACTCACTCATCTCCAACCTAACGCTCGACGAGGTTAACGAAATGCTCTACGGCGGCGAGGTCGATAAGGGCATGATTCCCAAGCTGCGTGCGGCCGTCGATGCGCTTGCCGGCGGCGTATTTCGCGCTCACATCATCAACGGCACCACGCCGCATTCGCTGCTGCTGGAGCTGCTGACCGATGCCGGCGTCGGTACCGTGATCCATTCCACCGAGACGGCTTACGAGTTCGATACGCATCCGCATCCGCTTTCGACGTTTGCTGCGCGTCTGACCGAGAACCTCGACGAGGTCGAGAAGCTTCAGACGGTCTAACTGACTCGCAGCCGCCCCATTCCTGCACCCATAGGCCTGCGCCGTCTGGCGCCCAACGAAAGGCATCCCATGTCACTTGCAGCTCAGCAATCGCTTGAATCCCATTACGTTATGCATACCTTTGGCCGCTCTCCGGTCGAGTTTGTCGAGGGTCACGGCATGAAGCTCACCGGCGACGATGGCCGTGAGTACCTCGACTTTCTTGCCGGCATCGGCGTGTGCAGCCTAGGTCATGGCAACCTGGCTGTGCTCTCGGCGCTTGAGGCACAGACCAAAAAGCTCATGCATGTCTCCAATTACTTCTACATCGAGCAGCGCGGACAGGTCGCGGCGCTGCTGTCCAAGCTTGCTAACGACGACGCAGATGGTGCGCGCGTGCTTGCCGATGCCATTGCCGCCGGCGATGAGACCACGGCAGCTGCTCTTGGTGCCCCGGCTGCGGACGAGCAGGTGTGGGAGACCTTCTTTGCCAACTCCGGCGCCGAGGCCAACGAGGGCTCGATGAAGCTCGCGCGCCTGTACGCCAAGCGTGCCGGTAACGGCGGCAACACCATCGTGTGCATGCGCGGCGGCTTCCACGGCCGTACGCTCGAGACCATTGCCGCCACCATGCAGGATTGGCTGCAGGATAGTTTCCGCCCACTGCCGGGTGGCTTTGTGGCCTGCACGCCCAACGATATCGATGAACTGCGTGCGATCTTTAAGCAGCTGGGGGGCGAAATTTGTGCCGTGATGCTCGAGCCGATTCAGGGCGAGAGCGGTGTGCACCCCATGACCGAGGAGTTTATGGCGGCAGCGCGCGACCTGGCACACGAAGTGGGCGCCGTGCTTATCGCCGACGAGGTCCAGTGCGGCATCTTCCGCTCCGGCAAGCCGTTTGCATTCCAAACCTATGGCGTGGAACCCGATATCATGAGCCTTGCCAAGGGCATTGCTGATGGCGTGCCCATGGGTGCCGTCGTAGCAAAGAAGGAGATTGCCGACGTGTTTAAGCCGGGCGACCACGGTTCGACTTTTGGCGGTAGCTGCTTGGCCGTCGCGGCGTGCGCCGCGACGCTCTCCGCGCTCGTGCACGGCGATTATGCCGACCATGTTGCCAAGGTAGGCGCCTATATGGAGGCAAAGCTCGCCAAGCTGCCGCACGTGACCGAGGTGCGTGGCCGCGGCTTGATGCTCGGCTGTGATTTGGATGATGCCGCGGGCGACGCGCATGATATTGTTGCCCGCGCGCTGGCCGCTGGTGCCGTGATTAACGCTACAGGTGCTCATACGCTGCGTTTCCTGCCGCCGCTCGTCTGCGAGGAATCCGACGTGGACAGCCTAATCGAGATCCTGGCGGGTGTCTTGGGCTAACGCGGCGCAATAACTCAATTTGGACCGGGTTCCGGACTGCGGATGTGCCATATGCGGCACGATTCAGCGGTCTGGAGCCCGTTTTGCCACAAATCTGCAATGGCCAGGAGAGCCTTTGGACAAAAAATGCCAAATGTGAGTACTGTCACCAGCTGAATCTCATATGAAACCGACTATCTAGGATTAGTTAGACCACACATGTTCAGTTATGCTAATGGGGAAACAGCTAGCAAAGGCTTCAAATCGCTGATTCAGGGCTAGATTTACCCAGCGAAACCCAAAAATCGCTGCTACAAAATTAGTAACAGTACTCATTTTTGCCATTTTTTGGCCACGGCCTTTGTGACGGACGTGCTGGCGGGTCGCGCGCGCAGACGTGGTGTAAGAGCGTCCTGAGGTCCGTCGCTGCAAAT
>ERZ1034969.1126-NODE-1126-length-11875-cov-6.114298_pt1 | contig 11875 bp, 10 predicted proteins | sample MGYA00520624_ERZ1034969 | MGnify/ENA primary metagenome ERZ1034969 (study PRJEB33766, sample SAMN09781776) | gut metagenome | biome: gut microbiome | host: Homo sapiens | place: Madagascar | study: EMG produced TPA metagenomics assembly of the PRJNA485056 data...
CAGCCGCACTGGAAACACCATAGACGCCAAAGGCGAAACCTAATGTAACATTCAGAAGCACCGTGACAACTGCACTCAAAGAGAATGCCTGGCTATACTCTTTTTGATGTCCACTTGCTACAAGAAATTGGATTCCCAGAAAGTTGTTTGTAATTGACAATATCATCCAAATGACCAAAGGGATAATTATATTAGAATACTCTGTGTAAGCAGCACCAAAGGCAATAGAAATCAAAAAGTCACGCAGCAAAATAATCAGAAATCCACCTATTGCAAAAAGACCTACGATACATATTGCTGCCTGCTTAACCGTTTGACATCCCTTTTGGAAAGATTCCGAGAATTTCACACTGATATGTGGATAAAGTGCTTGGCTAACCGGACTGAAAAACAAAATCATAATATAGGGAATCTTATATATTGCAGAATAAATGCCCACAATGCTTGAAACAGCAACCGTCCCAAGAACAGTGACTCCTACACTGCTAAAAATTTTAGACATTGCCTGAGAAATAAACAAATACCAACCATCTTTTATTTCATCAATAGCTTCCTTAAATTTGCAAAGCCTTACCTTCAATCCATACTTTTTTCTTGACAATGCCAAACCTAAAACCGCAGAAAAAATAAATGTCACCGAATAGCAAAAGCAATACAAATATAAATGAGCTTCTGTTTTAACAACCAAGAAAACCAGAATCACTGAAATCAAGCGAGACACTGCATTGATTATGGTAATCAGCTTCATGTCCTGTTTTCCTTGAAAAAGCCAGGTTAACTGGAATGCAACGCCAATAATCACAAGAAACAGAATGTTCATACTTACAAACTGTTGCACGCCAACATGTGTTACATAAGCAAGAACATTCATTCCCAAATAGGAAACTGCCAGCAATAAAAGTCTTGCGCTTATTATTCTACTATATAAGTTTTGTAAATTATCATCTCCTTCGATAGATACCTTTCTTGCTCCCGTGAAACCAAAACCATATTCTACAATAACCTGAAAATAAGTCACCCAGTTCAGAGATAACGAAAAAATACCATAGTTAGATGTTCCCAAAACTCTTGTAATGTACGGCAATGTCAGCAATGGCACAACCGTGTTAAAAATCTGAAGGATGAACAACCACATTCCATTTTGGAAGAGTTTGGTGCCCAGCATTTTTTTTATTTTATCCATTTATCTCCTTCCCAACACTTTCTTTACACACATTTTCGCCGCATGAATAATTGGTCTCTTCAACTTTTCCTTTTTAAATACAACGTTACATGCCTTATCAAAGCCTTTTTCCGGATATAACTCTACAAAACGATTACGATATGTCGATGGAATAGAAGGACTCGCAAGCTGATTTTCAAACTTCAATGCTTCTTCAATGGGTCTTGAATCAATAGAAAGATATTTTTCATTCCCTAGCTGTGCAAGAAACTTCTGTCCCTTCTCTGAATTACAAAGCACACAAGAAACGCCTTGATATTTCATTTCTGCAAGATTTCCGTCAACAGAAGCCACTCTACCGAGTCCGGTAAAATCTCCAATGGTTAAATCGCCACATCTGTTAGGGCCTGCATACATACAACTATAACAATTTGGTCTGTAAATTGTTGCGTTGTGATATCCAATCTGGAAATTATCATTACTTTCTACATATTTATGATAGTTTTTCCCATTATAATCCACACTAAATACGAATTTGGATGTCATGAAACGTTCATCTCTAAATGATAATCTGTCAATTTCTGCCCCCCCCATTGCATATGTTTTTAACATGCTCTTTAATATAAAGATCAGAAGACACACCATGGCAAATGATATCGACTGTAAACAGGTTCTCCGTGTTGACTTTTTTTATTTCTGCATATTTTTTTACTGCCGCCACCTGACAAGGCAAACCAATAAAAACAAGCGATTTCCCATTTTTTAAGATGTCGATAACATCTTCACTAATGTTTCCCATAAAAGAAAATGTATACTTTGAATTCACAAATTGGTGAATATCTTCTTCCGAAAATCCTAGTTTATACTTGGCCGTTAATTCCTTGTTATCAAAATACACACCCGCAAATGGGACATCCTTTTTTAGACACCATCTATAAATTGCTTGCGCAACTCCACCAGAAGCACTAGATTTCCGAATTTCCTTATTTGTAGCATAACAGGAATAGCACTGCTTTGGTGTAATCTTTTCTACGTGATTGATTGCGGGACACACTTTTTGGCATAAGCCACACTCCACACATTTACTGCTGTCAATCACTGGATAAATATTATTCAACGCATCTCGTGTAAATGTAACAGCATTTTTCTTACATACCAATCTGCAATTTCCGCAACCAGTACAGGAATCTTTACTTGCTAGTTCCATTCTCTTTCTCCCTTCTATTTTCTGCCTATTCTAAATACTATTTTCGGATGTTTTATATGCTGCTCCAGATAATACATAAAAATAAAAAGAATATAGACAACATATACATCCGTATTCTGTGTCAGCAAAACTAGAATGAACATAAAAACTAGAGATTTTGATTTGGTTTGCTTCATAGTGTCTGCAAAATAGCAAAAGATAATCAGTCCAAATATACCAACCAGATAACCTAAATACCCAAAATTGCACAATGTCATTTCATACCAGCAAGGTGTTGTTCCAGCGGGCAACTTTGAAATAGGAAGATTAAGGATAGATGACGTCAAATATTGATAGTGACTATATGGTTTATTAGGCCAAATAATTCTCGGAATAAAGATGAAAAGCGTTGAAAAAAAACTTTGTCCTGGATAATCCAAGATGTGATTTTTCTTAAAAAATTCTTCATATATAACATACTTGATGACATCGTCTCTTCCAAAATCAACTCGAAGCATGTCGTACACACTATCAAAGTTCATATTTGAAAGCGGTTTAATTACAGCTAAGTAAAAGGCCGAGAAAGCAATCAACGTAATTCCCATAATCGGGAGTATCCAAAAGACTCTTTTTCTTCCTTTTTCTCCCAATTCCGACTTTGTAAGAAAAAAGAGATAAAAGACACCCATAACAGCAATAATAAAACGTTTTCCCTGTAGCCAAGCAAGAATGAGTGTAATCAATACTAGTATACACATCTTTTTTGCCGTGATTCTTCCAGAGAACAACATAATGCATGTGCAAAACAAACTGACAAGAATCAGCGAATTTAGAATCAAATTGTCCTGTCCGCTTACACCTCTCAAGTTCATAGAACTGTAAATCAAAAATTTACTGGCGTTACCAGACAACAACACATAAAGTACTGGCGAAGCAATTCCAAATACATAAATCCATGGCTTTTCATTTTCATTTCGCAAAACATTGTTTAGTTCAGTTGCTCTTGATACCAATCTTCTATTCATTTTAGTGCCATAAATATACAAAGTAAAAATTGCAAATGTTATATAGATATCATAGATAGCACTAACGTCAGCATTATTCATAGGTTCAATAAAAGTTTTATACCAATATACAACGGTGTATTGGGGCATTCCAATTAGATAATTCAATATAATTGGAACACAGCAAAATATATATACAATAAACACCACATAAAATGATACAGAGCAGTATCTATCAAAAACGAGTTTTTTATATGATTTATATGTTACAATCGTTGTAATCAAAATCATTAACCAATCTACGATTGGAAGCATAATCTACCTCCTCTATATCATATAATTCACTTATCTCATAAAATGTCATTCTCTTTAATAATCCGTTTCATCAATGCTTCATTATCTGTTCCCTGATAAAAATCATAAGCGTTTTTAGCATACAAATCATAGTGTTCTTCAATATCTCGAATCGCACGCATTAAAGCATCTTTTTTCATGGGTACACATACGCCCGCCTTGGCAGCCCCGATTGTATTAACCAGACCAGGAACTTCATTTCCGATTGCAGGAATGCGCAAACCAGAGTATTCATAAATCTTATTTGGAGCACAAAATGCACGGTTCAAACTATTCCGATCGTCATAAAAAACAAAACCAATGGCAGCATAGCTAGTCACTTCCAGATGATATGGTGCAGGAATGTTCTTAATAAAAATACTCTTATCGTATTCTTTTTTAATATCTGCAAAAATATTTTCCGGATCCAGCCCCATCAATACAAAGTAATATCCAGTACCGGAATCACGAATTGCCTTTGCCATCTCCAGCATATAATCCCGACTTTTCAAGATTCCCTGATAAATAATAAATTTCTTATCCTGAACCAGTTCAATTGCTTTCTTGGTCGCTTCAATAGAGGGAGTCTTGCGTCTTTCGTCATGAAAATCGTATGGTTTATTGGGCATAACATAAGGCAGCTTCTTCAGACCATACCAGTTTCTCATAATAAAAGCTCTCGTTGTCTCGCAACAAACAATGAACTTTGCGTCTCCTGTGAGCATACTAAAAAGTCTGTTCTTGGTCTTATTGTCATCCAAGAGTTCCAAGGACGTCAGCGCGTAATTATATCCCTTCAACTTGCCCACCATCGGCATGGCAGTCTCTGCGGTTCCAAACCAAAACAGCGTTTGTGAAGCATTCTTTACAGTTTTCATTTTCTTCTTCACTGCAGAAGCAAACTGATGCCAGTTATTGAGTCTATCCAGTTTTCCGGGCAGTTTTCCACGCTGTTCGTGAAGATCAACATAAGGAATATTTTCTGCATCAAAAATTGCCAGCAGTTGCTTAGCGCAAGAGCCATACCATACTTCAACATCCACACCGTTCTTCTTCAACATACGAATTTGTGCAATGCAAGGGGGATAAATATGTAACTCGGATTTCACTATATAGATAACTTTTTTCATCTCTCTACCCTCTCATTATCGATTGCACTTTGAAGAAACGCCTTTGATGCATCTGCAGCTGATCGAATTTTGGGGTCTACTTCTGTGTAATCAATCTCTTCTTTTGGAATGACAGGTGCATCACCATAAAAAATTCTACTCTCGAGGCCAATCAAGGTCAGATAATCCCGAATTCTGGAATCAGTGCTTTGTCTGTTATTGATCACAGAATACATGGGCTTGTTAAATATTGTAGAGAAAACCGTACCATGATATCCGTCTGTCATGACAGCCGAAGCATGATACATATAATTCAAAAATTCTACCGGGCTTGCATCATTGATAAAATTGCCACGGAAGGATTCTTTTTCCAAATGCATCCAAATATACTTAATTTTCAGTCCGCGCTCTTTTGCAATCTGCTCTGCAATTAGCATATTCTGCTTGATAGGTTTCTTATCAATGAGATAGCAAAGCAGGTATTTTTCCTTAGCAAGTGGACTGCTTTTATCTACAAATGTTTCCCAATCTTCTCTTGTCAGTAAAAGGACCGGATCAACTGTGTCCACAACACTGTGCCCGCAAATTGCTTCTACTTTTTCTTTCGCGCCCTTTTCTCTCAAACCAACATACGGAAAATCCTTTGCATATTTAGAATATCCACGAATATCCTCTAAAGATGACTCTCCGATACTTACTGAATAGCCAATCTTTGTTGCCTTCGTCTCAAATGGGAAAAAGAACATCTCGTCAAAATCAAAGATATGCGGATTCCACACCTGATCACTGCCGGTGATAATGGCCCGATACTGTTCCCGGTCCACCAATGCTTTTAGCTGCTCCACATTTACAACTTTTTCTGTATGCGGAATATAATTTTCTACAAAATCTGCAAACCCTTTTTCTTTCCTGAGCCTCTGCTTTACAAATGGCAGCAATACAACATTCACAATGACATTCTTGATTCCGTCTTTTTTATGAAAAACAGAATTGTTTTTCTCCTGAACTCTGGAAATTGCATTCAGTACCGTTGCCTCGCAACCCACTTTCTCCAAATATTTTCTGAGGGCATAGCACTGTAGAACTGCTCCATAGTTTCTGGCGAAATGATATGTAATGATTCCAACTTTTTCTTTACTCATATATGAACCTCTATCTCTCTCCTATTTCTTTATTACACGCTTCGCTTTCTCCAACAAAATCGTAGGATTGAACTGATAATACAGCAAATCAATTACTTCAAGACTACCCATTTTATTGAGTGTATGTACACGTCGATAGCTTCTTTTACTATTTATGGTCATGTCAGAGACGGAATAAGTACCAATTTCTTTTTCCTGCAACGTCTCGCCATCAAAGGAATCTAATTTGCACAAACGTAAATACTCACCATATACTCTGCCGCATTCCTGCAAAGCATGATAGATTCCATTATCATATTGAATAAAATTACCAGCCGGTCGCTTATCCACATAGTTTCCCTTAAGTGCAGCAAGTTCTGCCTTCCATGTATTTGTATCAATTTTGAACAACACATTCTTTTTTTCCGGAAGTTTCTGTCCAACAGCGTACATAATATTGTCCTCTGTCTTAACAAAGACGGTATCCACAACCGCAATATCATCATACAGAACAGACTGCAGTTGCCATTTATAAGGGAAATCCACTGCTTTATAAAGTCGCAGCTGATTAGCTTCGCTGGTTTCCGGCATCATATAAATATCGTTTTTAAATTTAAAAGTATTAGGAAACGACATATGGAATGGTTCATTAATAATTTCTACAAATCCTTTATTATCCTGAAGGTCAATTACACCGATCGTTCCTTTTTCACCGTTAGCATCATCCATTATTTCTACAAAAATATATTCCCGACCCTTTTCAACAAAAGGAAAGGAATCCGCATACCAACGATGTAATGTTGGCTCCAGCACTTCAAACGGCTGAGTATTATCAAAATGTGTAGCCTTATCATTAACATGCCGATAGCCAACTGCATAAGCTCCTTTATAGAAATTATGCAAAAACTTCTTTATTTGCTTTTTCATCTTTCCTGCTCCTCCATGAGAATACTATCATACAAGCGATTAACCTGAACAACATATGTTGCATAACTATAATCCGCACATTTGAAAGAGTCTCTTATGTTTTTTTGGAACCTATCTATAACCGTATCTTCCAATGAAATCCGAATTTTTTGTTTCAGAGCCTCTACATTACCTGTATCATAAATTAAACCATTTATGCCATCCGTAATAGTTTCCGTAGCGGAAGTACAATCTGTAACAATACACGGCAACCCTGCTGACAAGGCTTCTGGGATGGTCAATGGTGATCCCTCGTTACAGATAGATGGGAACACCAGAGCTCTGGCTGTCTGATAGTATTTTGTCAGCTGCACACTATTAACCCAGCCGACAAACTCTATTTTAGGATATTTCTGCTTTAATGTATCAACCAACGGACCCACTCCCACAACTTGTCCGCGAATGTCAACGTTTTTCTGTACTTCTGTAATAGCTTTACAAAAATCCTCTACACCCTTTTCTTCTGATACTCTTCCCGCACAAAGATAAATATTGCTACCATGATGATTCATTACCATCTGATCTGATAAGTCGATGGGATTTCTCAAGTAATGAAATTTTGTCGACTTCAAATATGGCTGTGACAAAGTTAAAATTCTATTAGAGATATATGCAAAATGAATGTCCTTGGCGTTTTTTACATATCGATTTTGAACTGACTGTCTCATACAGCGCCAAATTTTTTGAAAATAGGAACGTTTGTCACAATTACAGGATATACATTTCCAACTCAACGGCTCTAAATGACAAAGCTCTTTCTTCTGATAATTAAAAAATCCTCCATTTGGACATACCGCAAAGTAGTCATGTAATGTAATGAGAACCGGAAAATGCATATTCTGAGCAACAGCAACAACAGATACTGATAAAGCTTTACTCCATCCATGGATATGAATAACCGTATGCTTTGGATCTAAATCCGATAACAATTTTGCGAATTCTGTTTTTGCCTGTCCATTCCAAATTCCATACAGACTTGCTTTAATTTTATTTTTATTACTAGCAATGTGTGGTGTATCAATGCAAACCACCTTGATAGCTTCGTTAGATTGCAGACATTCATCAACTTCTGCATTTGCGGCAAAATAAATCACTTTATTATCTGGATTCTTTGCCAATTCAACTGCGCTTTGAATAGCAATTTTTGCAGCACCTCCGCTGATAACTGCCTTGTCATAAACCATTACAATTGTTTTTTTCATATCTTCTCTCGTTGTTCTACAGTTTTTTTATGATACGATATTTCAGCCATTCTGGAATATGATTTTTAACAATGCTCTTTATAGTTTTTTGAGGAATCATCCTTTCAACAAGATCACTCTCATTCAAGCTATATTTCATCTTACAGTTAGCATCTGTACTTTTAATAATACTGGAATTGCACGCAACAACGGTTTCATATTGAGATTTCTTCTTTCGAATTGCCGTGTCTGGAATATCTTTGAATAAATGCTTACCTTTATCACTATATATCAAAACAGCAGATGCGCCATACTTCGCATCAAAATCAGGATGGGCTTTTTCAATTCCCCAAAAATCACACAGCAGTATATCTCCTGTGTGACCAGCACCTTTATATTTGCAGTGATAGCAAGTATCTCTTAATGTTTTTCCTTTCAAAAAAGCGGCATAAAACGGATCTTCATTGGAATACTTATAAAACTTTCTTCCAGTCATATCTTCGAATGCAAAAGTATAATGCTCTCCTTTTTTATGCTTCACTTTATTTCTGAATGTATAGTTTACAATTTTAGTATTATATTTTTTTCAAGCCAATCAATATATCTTATAAATAGTCCGGGAGCTGGAACACCGTGGCATGCCACTTCTACAGTATATAAAGAATCGAAATCCTTCCCCAAATAAGATTTAAGTCCTGCTATTTGGCATCCTGTTCCACTATATAAAACAGGCACATTATTCTTCAATAAATCTTGTACCTCTTTAAATGTATCTGCTGTGTTCGATTGAATATATTTTGATTTTCGAATGCTGAGCAGAGCATCTTTCTGAGTTACCTTAATGTGTTTTATATGGAAATCCTCATTCCATGTACAACCAAATACAACACCATTTTGAGATAGGATTTGTCCTGCTAGTAGCGCAAACACACCACCTGATGTACTTTCTATCAAATTTTCTTTTTTAATATCTGCCGCTGCCCAAACTTCAATTACTTTGTTTTGAGAGTAAGATTTCTTTTTTTCTGGACATACAGCTACACACAGACCACATGACACACACCCGTCGCCAATCTGAGGAATCAGAAAGCCTCGATCATTTTCGACCATCCGGATACATTTTTTTGGACATTTCTGATAACAAGCACCACAACCATTGCAGGATTCTTCACTTATATTTTCTAAACTATGCTTCATCACTCACACCTTTTAAGCATGTATTTAACCATTCTCTAGACGCAGATGCATTTATTTTCATTCTCCTATGCAAGGCTTCCCAGTTAAAATCATGCTTTTTATCAATATCCTGAATTTCAGACACCATACAATCTTCACACCCATATGTTTCCAGTAAAGTGTAAATTCTGGAATTTTGGGATTTAACACTCGCATCATCGAATCTTTTCGTTACATAGAAATCCTTTTTGAAAATAAGTGAAAAAATGCTACCATGAAAAGAATCAGTAACTACTGCACATGAATTTTTAACCAGTCCAAGCCATTCACATGGACCAGCGTTCTGAATAATTGTGCCATCAAATTTATAGTGTTCTTTTTGCGTTGGAATCAAAACGAGTTCACAATTATATTTCTGAGCAACTTTTTTTGCGATTTCCTCATAAGATTTTTTGCTTGACAAAAAATAAGCAAAAACATATCGGCCATTTATGCAAGGATTAACCGCAAGCTCATTCCATTCCTCATATTCTAATAGAAGCGTTGGATCCACATTCATAGGCACATTTTTTCCTGTCAATGTTTTTACGATTTTTACACCTGTCTTTTCACGGACAGAAATCTCAACAAATTTTTCCAGATACCCCCGAATAATTTCCATCTTTTTACTAGGAATTTCACTGACACCAAAACTGCAGGCATACGCATATCTGCGTTCATTCTCAGACAAAAAGTTGAAATAGTAAACTGGGTTTAGAAGCATTGGGGACCAAATTTGATCCGATCCGCATATATAAGCATCATATTTTCCTGATAATTCCGTCAATTCATTTGGTTTTGAATATTGTTTGGTTAGATTAAAGTTTTTACTCAGAAACTGTTCAAAGGCTTTATTCCTTTGGCATAATAATTCTGGCTGTCCCTGTTTTTTGCTCAAATACCCATCAAACTTTTCCTTAAACAAAGAAAAAGAATTATGACATTTGATTAGATTCTTCGCTTTTTCTATCGCAGAAGGTTTATAGTTAATATTACTAACATCATATCCTTCTCTCTTTAAAAAACTCTGTAATGCATAGGCCTGTAGGAGGGTTCCATAATTTCCGTTATACAGCCATGTCAATATTGCTATTTTCATTATTTTAATCCATTTCTTTATCGAATAATTTGCTATGTTCTTCAGAAACCCTTCGCGCATTGAACCTATTATGCACATCTTCCAGACCTTGTGCTATTATCTTTTCCTTTAGATCTTTTTCTTTATAGATTCGTAGCACAGCTTTACTCGCTCCAGCGGCATCATCCACTTCAACCAGCAGACCGTTTTCTCCATCCTTGATTATATTGGGAATGGCATCCACTCTGCTCGCTACAATGGGTTTACCTGCCATCATATATTCAGGAAGTGCTAGTCCGAAGCCCTCCCATCGGCTCAACAAACATGCAACATCAAAAAGCTCTACATAACTCATTGGGTTATCAACCCAGCCGGTAATATGTACGCTGTCCGAGAATCCATTGTCTGCCGCATACTTTCTAATATCGGATTCCTGATCTCCGTTACCGACGATAATAAAGTGTGCATTGGGAACTTTTCCCTTCACCTGCTTTGCCATCTTAACAAAGACATCCGGTGCCTTTTGAGGACTTATTCGTCCAACCATACCAACAACAAATGCGTTTTCTGGAATGTTCAGGTCTCCCCTTTTAACTGTATCATGCACGCCATTTTCATAGGCCTCGATATCCACACCGTTAAAGATAACTTGCAACTTTTCCTCTCTGCAAATCTTTTTATCCAATGCAGACTGCTTTTCCGCTTCTGAAATGCAGATAATCTTATCACAGAATGGAGCGGCAATCTTTTCAATAGCTTTGTACATTGCTTTTTTCTTTGCAGAACAACGCATGTTAAAAGCCCACCCATGTGGGTTATATACACAGCGATTTTTTATCCCGATATCAGCAACACGAGCAATGGCTCCAGCCTTACTAGAGTGAGCATAAATAATATCAGGGTTATACTTCTTTATCAGTGTTCTTACCTCTTTTATTGCCTTTAAGTCAGTCCTTCCAATAGCTCTGGTCATCTCAATTTGTTCAAAAGAGTCAAGCAGTCCTTTGTAATCTTCCTCATGGAAATCCTGTGAGCAAACTAATATATTCTCGAACTTTTCTTTATCCAAATACTTGAGAAGCATTCGGATGTAACGGTCCACGCCGCCTGCAGCCTGCGCCACATGCAGTATTCTGATTTTATTCTTCCTCATCCCTCATACATTCCTCGTCATTTTTTCCACAAGTCTATGTAAGCCTTTTACTCCCCGCGCCCCAGCAAGCACACCTTGAAAGTTTTAAAAATAATCTTCCAATCCACCCAGAAGCTGCGCTCCTTGACATACTTTACATCCAGATCCATCCACTCTTCAAAAGTGAGATCGTTGCGGTGCGGGGCGATTTGCCAATAGCAGCTCAGGCCGGGAGTCACATACAGGCGCTGCTTTTCGTAGTCGCCGTATTGCTCGACCTCGCGGGGCAGTGCCGGACGGGGGCCAACGATGCTCATATCACCCTTCAGGATATTCCACAGCTGCGGCAGCTCATCGATGCTGGTCTTGCGGATAAACTTGCCCACAC
>ERZ1034969.1128-NODE-1128-length-11868-cov-6.476594_pt1 | contig 11868 bp, 12 predicted proteins | sample MGYA00520624_ERZ1034969 | MGnify/ENA primary metagenome ERZ1034969 (study PRJEB33766, sample SAMN09781776) | gut metagenome | biome: gut microbiome | host: Homo sapiens | place: Madagascar | study: EMG produced TPA metagenomics assembly of the PRJNA485056 data...
CCATCAAGGAACTGGGATTTATGCCATAGATGAGAACGGTCGAAAAACACCGTGGATATATGAGGATCCAAAAACAGGTGAAAAATATTTACCCGAGGTTCTAAACCAAATCCATATTTAAAAGATGCTGTTGAGCAGGAACAAGCTACTATTAGTAAACTTCTGGGAGGCGAATAGATGTTACAAGGATATCAAGTAAAATCCTGGATTGAGGAGAATTATCCCGAATTAACAGATAAAGTATATCCTGGATTTACGACGAAAGTAGATGATCTATCTGTTGTATATTTTATCAATACATCTGTTGGTGGATACGTGGGGCAAGACATGCTTGAATTACGAGTGATTGATAAAGACTATGATACAGCGGAAGGATATAAACGAAAATTAATGGAGTGTTTTAGCACGGAAAAGAAAAACCAAGCGATTGTTTTACCGGATATTTCTTTTACAGGTGGTGTATCTGGTGGGGGTTTTTCTTTTCGCGATGATATCCAGATGTGGGAGTTAACAACATTTTATATTTTGAAAACAAAGGAGCGAATTTAAATGGCTGAAAAACAATTAAGTCCAAACGATATTATTTTAGGTGCGGGTGAATTATATTTATCCGAATTTACAGGAGATAAAGTACCAGAACATGCCGCCATTGAAACAGATATAAATAATGTAGGACATACTTCTGGCGGAGCGGAATTTACTTATACACCATCAGTTTATGATGTAGAGAATAGTTACGGAAAAGTTGTAAAACGAAAAATTACAAAAACTGAATGTACGTTTAAATCTGGTATTTTAACCTTTGATCCGCAAAAGATTGGTTTATTGACAAATGCAACGATTACAGAAGATAAAGCGAAAGGATTTGTAAAGATTACATTTGGTGCTGATAATCCATTGAAAAATGTATTAGTTCGTTTTGTACACACCAAAGATGATGGAAAGAAAATTCGGTTAACGATGATCGCAAATGCAACTAATGGATTTACCATGACTTTCCAAGGTGGGAAAGAAACAGTAGTGGATGCGGAACTATCAGCTATTGAATATATCAAAAACTTTTTGGCAGAAATTGAAACAGAAATAGAAAAAACGCCTGCAGAACCTAAACCAGGCGGGGGAGGAGCTTAATAAAAGGTGAGGAGAATAACTCCTTACCTTTTATTGTGCGCTAGGCATGTTGATTAATTACAAGGAGGAAATAATACATGATTGACTTACAAGCATTGATTGAAGAAACAATTGATTTTAAATGGATAGATGGGAAAGAATTACATGTTCGACAGCCCTCCACTCGTTTTGTAAATAAAGTAGATCGTACGGAGAATACATTAGAAAATGCACAAGAGCTTGTTCTGGAGTTTATTCAAAATAATAAAGAAAAACGAACATTTACAAAGGAAGAAGTCAGCGAATTGAATCGGGCTCAATTGACAGCTATTTTAATGGCTGTATTGGGATTTGCTCAAAAAGTTGAAAATGACCCAAACTCATAATTCCTGTTCCACAGGATCCTAATGTATTTCAAGCGATTAGCGAGAAATATTTTGCCAAGGAACCATGGGAACAGGAATTTTTGAGTTTTACCAGTGAATTAAAGGCTGTATCTGATTATGCCAACATTCCATTATCAGAGGTATTGAATCTTCCATATAGTGAATATCGTTTGTATTTAAAAGAGTCTTGGATTTTTACAATGAAACAATCAGAAGCTGGCCGGAAATTTTTAGAGACTTGTTGGCGATTAAAACAGACAGCAGCTGACGAAAAAGCAATCAAAGAATACCAGAATCGAGGTGAGTTCTAATGGCGGGTTACATTGAATTAGCGACGTTAAAAGCACCAGTTGTTGCAGATCAGAAAGCATTTAAACAAGGGATGGAACAGGTAAAGAAACAAGGAAAATCTGTTGCAAATGAGGTAGAAAAACAATTTGCGCAAGCATCTAAGCAAGTTTCTAATGCATGGGATATTGCTGCAAAGAAGATTCAAAAAGGCTTAAAAACCACAGAAGCAGAAACAAAGGAATTAACAAAGTCTGCACAAAATATTTATAAAGAAGGCTTTGGAAAGTCTGTCAACGATGTTGTTCGTGGCTTAATGCAAACAAAACGTGCATTAGGAGATCTAGATTCTGAAAGTATAGAAACTGCAACCAAGCGAGCGTTGGAACTTAGAGATACAATGGGTGTCAAAATGAGTCGTACGCTGAAAATGGCTAAACAGGAAATGAGAATGTATGGGTCTACGGCCGACGAAGCATTTGATCGTGTAGAAAAACGATTAGATCAGAATGCGGAAGCTTGGGAGAAGTTAGGAACAAAGGGTGAAAAACTTTCTACTATAGGTACAGCTTTAACAGCAGGACTAACAGTTCCACTTGTAGGACTTACAACAGCTTCTGTAAAAATGGCTAGTGATTTTGAAAGTGCAAATGCAAGAATTGTTGGTTCTCTTGGCTTAACCGAGAAACAAAGCGGCGCAACAAAAACTGCTTTGGAAAAAATCTATTCTGATGGTTTTGGAGAAAATATGGAAGATGTTGCGGATGCAATTGTTCAGGTGAAACAACAGCTTTCAAATATTCCAGATGATCAAATTGTGAAGGTAACTGAAAATGCGTTGGTCCTTCGCGATACACTAGGGCAAGATATGAACGAGTCTTTGCGTGGTGTCAATTCACTCATGGTCAATTTTGGTATGAGCGCAGATGATGCGATGGATCTATATGTTACCGGGGTACAGTCAGGATTAGATAAGACTGGAGAGCTAGGCGATAATTTGGCTGAATATGGTCAATTGTGGTCTCAAGCAGGTTTTAGCGCAAAAGATATGTTCTCGGTGTTAGAAAATGGATTAAAATCGGGTGCTTATAATTTAGATAAGGTGAATGATTTTGTTAAAGAGTTTACCATTTCTTTAAATGATGGTCGCATCGAAGATAATTTAAGTCGTTTTTCCGAAGGAACACAAAATATTTTTCAGGAATTCAAGGAAGGAAAAAAGACTGCCCAAGATGTGTTTCAATCGGTTATTCATGATTTAGAAAACACAAAAAATCAACAAGAAAAACTTACATTGGCATCAACCGTCTGGTCTGCATTAGGTGAAGATAATGCTATGAAAATTATCGAATCCTTAAATGATGTGAATCATACCTATGATGATGTTTCTGGATCTATGGAAAAAGTAAAGAAACAACAGAATGAAACTTTTGGTGCACGTGCAAAATCATTATTCAGAGAAGCACAAACAGCTTTACTACCCTTAGGAGAAACGCTACTAGATTTAGCAGAAAAACACATGCCTGAAATCGAACAAGCAGTTAAAACCTTCTCAGATACATTAGCTTCTATGAGTGATGAAGATATCCAACGAATTTTAAAAATTGGGGGATTCGTTGCGGTTGCAGGACCGACAGTTTCTGCTATTGGTAAAGTCACCCAAGGCATTTCTTCTATAGGCGGTGCATTACGATTAGGCTTACCGCTATTAAGTACTGGTACAAAAGGATTAGGATTATTTGGAGGAGCAGCGAATACTGCGGCTGGAGCTTCTGGAGTTGGAGCGATGACAGGTGCATTAGGTGCTGGAGGTTTAGCAGGTGCTCTACCATTAATTGTTGGTGCAGGTGGGCTTTTAGCAATCGGAGCTGTTGCATGGAAAACATTTGGTGAAGAAGCGTGGAATTCTTCTCAGAGAGTAAAACAATGGGGTTCTGATATTGGTGAAGAAGCAGATAAGGCGCTGACGAAATTTAAATCATTTTCTGATGATAGTGTTACTGCGATGAAAGAATTTGAAGCAGGTGTGGATGGTAGTGCTAAGAAAGTATCTGAATCGTTTGAGGGAATGCAGCAAATGATTGCTGAAACTGCTCAAAATGTCGATAAAGAGATGGAAGAGACAATCAAAAAACTACCTACACATTTACAAAAAGCAGCAAAAGAGAATTTAGCCAAGCAAAAGGAATCGAATCAAGAGTTAGTAAAAACCACTGGAGATATGGCAAAACAAGTAGCAGCTATTTATGAACGGCACAATAATGATGTGACAAAATTCACTGATGAAGAAAAACAGATTGTGCTAAATAATCGCCAGTCGATGATTCAAGCAGAATTAAATTTATTGGATATTTCCGCCAAAGACAAGAAATCAATTATTGCAGGAATGAATGGCGAGCTTGCTAAAATGAGTAAAAGCCAAGTTGAAAGCTATTTTGGTAGTATGACAAATGCGTTGCGAGAAACACAAAACCAATATAAAGAACAAGTAACCACAATTAAAGAGGCGCATCAACAAGGCTTAATAAGTGAAGAAGATTATAATTCTGAAATGAAACGATTGAAAAGCACGAATGCAGCTGTACAACAACAGTATGCAGAAGAAATGATTCGTTCGTGGACAAAAATGGGAGAAAAGCCAGAGGATTTAAGACATACTTTTAAACAATTTGGCATTGATTATGATGAAGTAGTTAAAAATATGGCTTCTAGCACATCAGAAGCTGCACAAAAGAGTGATCTTTTAGCAGATGCTACAAAAAATATGTCGAATGATATGATTCGGGCAAATGAACAGTGGAATGGCCTTGTGTTTGATTCCAAAACAGGCGAAGTGAAAACCAACCTATCAGACGTTTTAAAGGAAACGGTTAAAACGGAAGACGGCTGGAACAACATGAAATTTATGTTGAAAAATGCAAATTTGAAAACAAACGCACGTGAAGAAGTTGCTATTGCGGTTGGTGAAGCTGGTAAATGGCAAAGTTTAAGTGTAGAAGATAAAAAATTAATTGTTAAAAACGATGAAGCAAAGTTGAAGCTCTTTGATACGATTCAACAATTAAATGCATGGAATTTGTATGCCACAGATCGGAAAGTTCTAGGGGTAGATAATGCAGATGCTGTGTGGAAATTGTTAGATAGTGAAGCGAAAATTAATCGTTGGAACAATCTCCCTACTGAAGACAAAAAATTATTAGCAAATAATCAAGATTTCTTGGTAAAGATTGCAGGTTCTGAAACAACATTAAATCAATGGAACACTCTACCAGTAAATCAAAAGACGATGTTGGCGAATAATCAGGATTTATTAAATAAAGTATTTTCTTCTGAAAGTATGTATAACGCATGGTGTGCTTTACCAGATAATTTGAAACAGATGCTAGGAGATAACACGGATATTATCAATAAATTAAATTCAGGAGAAATCAAACTAAATGAATATGATCGAAATAATCCTGCACTAAAACAATTATTAGGTGATTCTTATAATGTACAACAAGCTGCATCAACTGGGGAAGGAGCATTGAACGACTTCAAACGAAACAATCCAGCTGCTAAAACATTAGAAGCGATTGATAATGCTTCTGGGCCAGCAAGTAGCGCTTCAAGAGAAGTTGGTGGTTTTTGGGAGTTACCAGATGTTATTACAAAAACATTAAATGTAGTAGGAGACTTTTTTGGATTCGCTAAAGGAAGTTCTGGATTACCAAAAGATCAAGTAGCTATGGTCAATGATCAACCAGGAAGGACCTATGAGGAGTTAATCACTTTACCAAATGGGCCTTCATTTATTCCAAAAGGAAGGAACGTTGTGTTGCCTTTACCCAAAGGGACACGTATTGATACCGCTGTAGCAACAGAAAGAATCAAAAGAACATTGCCAAGATATGCTTCTGGTATGGATGGGCTTTACTCAAAAATTCCAATGGACACACGAATTTCTAATCAAGCAGTGACACAAACAAAAATCATTAATCATACGCCACAAATAACGATTAATGAACCACACTGGCACGGAAAAGAAGATTTAAGAAGAACATTAGAAGAAGCAGCATTTCTTCTAAATATGGATGCGAGAGGGGCGATGTAAAATGGATCGTTATTTCGAATGGCAAGAGAAACAGTCTTATCGAGATTTTGGTTTGATTATGACAGGTCCTGTTCATACGGTTTCCCCAGAAGAAGATATTGAGTTTCAAACAGTTGATGGGTTAGATGGAGAACTGATTATTGAAAAGAATCGATTTAAAAATACAACAAAGACATACTCGGTTTATATCGATCAAGAGAATATTCAAGAAAGTGTGACCAATCTTTCTAATTGGCTGAAGTCGGAGAAAGGTTGGCATTTTTTGACGGATTCAGAAGAACCTGAGTATGTTTATGAAGCTAAGATTTACGAATCTTACGAGACGGAACAGCGATTAAAAAATTTTGGTTATGCAGAAATTTTGTTTGTGATTAAGCCATACAAGTTTCTGAAAACTGGATTATCTGAACAGGTGTTGGGACAAACAATCAAAAATCCGTCCAATCGAAAAGCACGACCTAAACTGATAATAAAAGGCACTGGGAATCTAACTGTACAAATTGGGAGTGAAAAACTTTCTCTTAAGAATGTCGATGGAGGAGTAATTATTGATTGTTTGTATCAAACGGCAACAAATCTTTCTGGAACAAAAGCAGCATGGGATAAAGTGACAAGTTATCCATTGCCAGTTATTCATCCAGGAAAACAAACTGTGCTTACTACAGGAGCGATTTCAGAAGTCAACATTATACCTAGATGGGAGGTATTGGTTGGATGAGTTATCCAATTTTATATCGAGCAGATGAAACCGATTTTTTTCATCTAGGATTAGGTCCGTTGACCAATACTCTTCAAGCAAGAGTTACTGAAGAAAGAAATGGTTGTTTCATTTTAGAAGCCGTTGTTTTTATTGATGAAACCATTTTTCCAATGATAAAAGAAAATCAATTAATCAAAACAGATGCTGGGCATCGATTAAAAGAGCAGCGTTTTCGAATCAAACGGATTGTTCCGAAGCATTCTGGAAAAGCAGAAATTTATGCGGAGCATGTAAGCTATCTTACGTCAGAGTTGCCTTTAAAGCCAGAAATGACATTACACACACTTACTGGGCAACAAGCATTAGAAACATGGAAAAATGGTATTATTGGAAACCATCCATTTGAAGTATTTAGTGATATCGAAACACAACATTCTACCAATTGGCGTGTAGATAAAGTGCAACATGCACGTCAAGCATTAGGAGGTGTAGAAGGGTCTCTTTTAGATGTTTGGGGTGGAGAGTATCTTTTTGATAATTATCATCTCTCGCTTTTGAAGAAACGAGGAAAAACCGCGAATACGATGCTTGCTTATGGTCGAAACATTACGGATTTTGAACAAGAAAAAAATATTACGAATACGTATACGTCGATTTATCCTTTTGCGGTTGTTCATGAAGAGAATCAAAATGATCGCATTATAACGATTCCCGGTTATATTGTCGATGCAGAGAACTGGAATAGCTTTCCGAATAGAAAAGTATTACCCGTTGACTTTAGTTCTAAATTTGAACAAGAGGAAGTGCCAACAAGTGAGAAGTTAGAGAAGTTTGCAAAAGAATACATCAAAAACAACGAGATTGGGAAACCAAAGACAGCAATTCGGGTGTCTTTTTTAGATTTATCGAAAACAGCAGATTATCAGGCTGTTGCACCGCTAGAAGAAGTTTCTCTTTGTGATGATGTCACAATTATTTATCCTAAACTAGGTGTGAATGTAGTAGCTAAAGTCGTACGTACAGTTTGGAATGTTCTATCTGATTGTTATGATGAAATCGAAATTGGTGAGAAGCGTTCAGACTTAGGAACAATTTTGAAACAACAAGAGACAACTTTAAAAGAAGTAGTGACCCAAGTTGGGACGATGCTTACATCTGCGGATAACAAGCATTCTATTTTTCATGGTCTATTCGGAACAGATGGTTTAGGACAACCACAAGCTTCTAAAAAGGGAGATATTTGGTTTAAACCAACTGGCACGGATTTAGAAATGTATGTATGGAATGGCACAGTTTGGGAGGATACATTAAGTGATGCTAAGCTAGAGGAATTACGACGTGCGTTTGAAAAACAAAAGACAGAGTTAGAAACATCGAAACGAGCCATTGCGGAAATGAACACCAAGGTTGAACAAGCAGTGGAAGAGGCTGGATTTGCCAAAGAGGGATTGACCATGGTTGAAGAAAAAGCGACAGATGCCCTTTCTCAAGCACAAGCAGCAAATAAAAAAGGACAATCGATTCTTCAGGATGTCGATGCACTTCGTAAACAAGTGGTAGATGCCGAAGGGAATATTACGAACTTAGGGTCACAGTATAGCTACTTATCAGAAGGAATCGATACGGTTGTCGCAAGAGCAGATCAGCTGAGTACCCAAGTTTCAGAAGCGAAACAAACGGCGGATCGTTTCCAACAACTTTTGACGGAAAAAACAGCCAGTTTGACGACACGTTTAACCAATTCTGAGCAGCGATTGGATGGCTTCAAAACAGAGGTTTTGGAACAGATCCAAGGAGTGACGACGCGTTTGAGTGTTTCTGAACAAACAGTCAATCGTTTTCAAAACAGTCTTTCTGAACAAGTCAATGGTTTAGTGACACGATTAACGGAATCAGAGCAAACTGCAAAAGGCTTTCAACAACGAGTAACGGATCAACTGAAAGGAATCACTTCCACACAAACACAATTATCGGATCAATATACCAGTGTGATTGAAACCATCACAAAAAACGATGAGACTGTGCGTACACAATTATCTCAGATGACAACTCAATTTAATTTATATGTGCAAAAAGGGGATCTCATTGCACAATTGAATCTGGAAGCTGGAAAAACACTTATACAAAACAAACAGCTTGTATTGGATGCGGAAACAACCATATTAACTGGGCAAGCATTCATTCCAATGGCGATGATCAAAGATTTGCGTGTTGATGCGGCCACAATATACGGCACGTTAGATGCCTCAAAAGTACGAACGATTAATATAGATGCAGCGAGTATTAGCAGCGGATATATCAATAATGATCGACTTCGCTCTCGTTCGATTACTGCAGATAAGTTGGCGACAAATGCGATTCAAGTTGGCTTTAACAATTACAGCCAGAATTTAAAACTCGATCCTCGTTCATTGAATTTTTACAATGGCACACAATTAGCTGGAAAGCTAACCAGTGAAGGAATGGAATTTTGGTACGGGACAAGAAAAATTGGCCATATGGGAGAAACAGCTAAAAAAGGTGATACAAGCGTTCGAGGGATTGCCATGAACTTGGAATATACTGGTGATTTTGTGACATGGGGATACAAGGAAAAAACAAATAATACCACTTACACATCGATGTTAACATTAGATCCAAAGGGAAAATTTACAGGAGATTCAGGATTAATAATTGACGTTACAGCGTGGATGAAAAAAAAAGAAGGTCAAAATGGTGTGTTAGAAATTGGTACCCCAGGTGCTTATCAATCTGTAAAATTTGGTGTAAATGAATTTAATAATACTAAATATCCAGCTCTTACGGCTAAATCAGGAAAGGTGGGGGTAGCTTTTGGTAGTACTGAATTATATTTATTGAGAAATAACACTGCCTATTCTCTGAATGATATTATAAAAGTGACGGGAGCTTTGAAGGGATTAGGAAAAGTATCAATACCGACAAATATAGCGAAAGATGGCACAGTCACTCGATGGACAAACATTACTCTTTAGTGGGGGGGAAAGAAATGAAACTAACTGTACTTCAAATTTTAGATTTAGAAACAGGCCTGTTTGGGTTAGGAGAAAAAGAATTGCCTATTGCGATTAGTTTAAAAATTAATCAAGCGATCACTGATTTAGCATCAGTGACGCATTCTATTCGAGAAACTGCTCAACCCATTTTACGGTTGGAACAAAACCAACAAAATGAAAAGTTGAAAGAATTGTATGAAGAGGAAATAGATATTTGTATTCCCAGATTAAACCTGAAAGATCTTGGAGAGATAAACATAAGCGCAACACAGCTACGACAATTAGCCCCACTTATAACTGAAGGAGATGGAGAGAATGAACATTAAGATGAGTGAAATGAATTATCGATTTAATGAAAATGGTGAAACAGAAGCGATTGAAGTTCAGTATAGCAATCACGATGGCCAAAGTAATGAACAATTTTATGTTCGAGCGGTTTTAACAGAAGGGAATTTCAATGAAATGACACGGAATCAAGCAGATCAGGCCGCAAAAGTCCAAATTATGAATTGGTTACAACCAAAATCTGAAGAAAACCCAAGTCCTGCACAGTAATGTAGGGCTTTTTTGATGGAGGAAAAGCATATGAATATATTTGGACTGACGGTGACAGAATTTTTAGCTGTTCTCAGTTTTTTTGCAGGTGGCATCTTTGGTTTGATGAAATATTATGATCTGTTTATGGATTTGCGACGAGCAGTAGACGATTTGAATAAAACGATTGCGAGTTTAGAACAACGATTTGATAATCATGAGATTCGTCTGACACGGTTGGAAGAACAAAATAAAACCATTTTTAAAAGCATAGGAGGAACAAAACATGAAGAAGATTAATTGGAAAGTACGGATTCAAAGTAAAACGTTCTGGCTGGCCATGTTGCCGGCACTTTTTTTACTCATTCAAACGATTGGTGCGCCATTCGGTTATAAATGGGATTTTATTGTTTTGAATCAGCAGTTGGCGGCAATTGTCAATGCGGCGTTTGCCTTTTTGACGATTCTCGGAGTTGTTTCAGATCCAACGACTGCGGGGATTGGTGATAGCGATCAAGCCATGACGTATACAGAGCCAAAGAAACCAGGTGAATCAGATGGGAATTAATCTTGAGACGGCTATTCATGCGATGGAGCAATTACGTAATCAGGGTGTACGGTATTCCATGTATGGCTCACGGACAGGAACAGATGGTACTGCAGATTGTTCAGGAGCAATCTATGCTTGTTTGAGAAAAGCAGGCGCGAGTTATGCTGGCTGGGGACTTAATACGGACTCGATGCATGCATGGTTGGAAAAGAACGGTTTTCAGTTAATTGCACAAAATAAAGAATGGACAGCAAAACGTGGAGATATTGTGATTTTCGGTAAAAAGGGCGCTTCAGGAGGCGCCGCAGGACATGTGGTACTATTTATCAATAATACACAAATCATTCATTGTAATTATGCTAGAAATGGTGTGACAATTGATAATGAGGCGACTACTTGCCCTTATAGCATGGGGTGGTATGTTTATCGGTTAGCGGTAGGTTCCGCTAAATCTTCTTCACAATCCGCCACAACAAAGGGAGGAAAGACGGTCACTATTGCACAACATGCCACACATTATAGTCCTTCTAGTAATCATTTAGCGATTCCTGCATGGGTAAAAGGGAAAAGTCATCCGGTTCTTCAGAAGCGGTCAATTAAGTATAGCCGTTCTTCTTATGAATATCTGTTAGGTGGGATTATGAGTTGGGTATTGTCTCAAGATATTGTTGGGGGAGAAACGATCAACAATAGTAGTGAGTGGCGAAAAGAGAATGGGCATTTTCGATTAAATACAGCAATCAAGCTTCGAACAGGGGCTTCAACGAGTGCGAAAGAGATTGCGACAATATCTGCTGGATCGGTAGTGAAGTACGATGCGTATAAAATTGATGCCAATGGCTACGTGTGGATTCGCCAGAGACGAGGAAACGGATACGGCTATATGGCGACTGGAAGAAGTAAAAACGGAAGACGTATTGACTACTGGGGAAGATTTTATTAAGAACAGAAAATAGCCCGTCTATATGGCGGGCTTAAACATTATTTATTCTTCTGGATAATCAAAAGGAATATCCGGATACGCAAAATTTTCTTTGATTATTTTTTTACTGTTTATATAACCGGTTCCAGTGATCACGTAAGAAAATTCAACTTTTTTATCTGGGAGACGACACACAAAGCTATAAATTAATTCACAATCTTCTACTTTCGGTAAATAGTTTTTAGGTAGGCGATCTCCATTATAAAATTTT
>ERZ1034969.1136-NODE-1136-length-11793-cov-34.467712_pt1 | contig 11793 bp, 20 predicted proteins | sample MGYA00520624_ERZ1034969 | MGnify/ENA primary metagenome ERZ1034969 (study PRJEB33766, sample SAMN09781776) | gut metagenome | biome: gut microbiome | host: Homo sapiens | place: Madagascar | study: EMG produced TPA metagenomics assembly of the PRJNA485056 data...
ATATAAAATTATTAGTTTATATATAACAAGATAGATTATCTTCTAATTGTGACGCTTTGAGAAAAACGTCATAAAAAAAGCAGCGGCCCGGAGTTTTTCCGGGTCGCTGTTCTGCGTTTTTGGGGTCAGTCGGCGGGCTGTTCGCCCAGCTGGGACAAAATAAAGGCCTTGATTTCGGCGTTGGGCGTGGTGCTGTTCGCATCACAAAATGCCCGGTAACGGTCCGCCGTTTCCCGGTCCAGCTTGCAGCCGATGACAGACGTCAAGCGGTAATTTGAAGCGTTCCGGGCGGCTCGCTGGGCGTCTGTTCTGTTTGGGTTTGTTTTGGGTCTTGGCATGGGTTTACCTCGCTTTCATAGGGTGGAGCGGCCCGGAGTTTTTCCGGGTCGCTGTTCTGGGGGGGTCAAACACTCAGCATTGCGGCACCGTTAACGGTGATCCGCGCCTCGTCCGGGTGGGCCTCGTTCCAGGCGTTTTTAAAAGTCCAGGAATTAAACCGGAAATCCGGCAGGCCGGGGAAGGGGATCAGCTCGCCGGCCTCGCCGAGCACGTTACACACGGCCAGAGCGGAAGCGCGGGAGATCGGCAGAAAATAGAGCCGCTGGATCTCTTTCATGATGGCGTTGTGTGCGTCCTGTTCTGGGGTGGTAGGCATCAGCGGAGCCAGAAACGCGAGCGGGTCCGCCTCCGGCGCTGCCTGGGTGCGCTCTATCTCCGCCACGATGGCGGCAGGATCACCGCCCAGCGTGTAAAGGTAGCCACTTGCAGCGGCTCCATATTGGGCCTCGTACCTTTTCATTAAATCCGACATTTTAACATCCTTTCCCCGGCGGAACGGCCGCCGGTCCGGTGGTGGTGTGCTATCCTCTTGACATCTAATATTATAGGCGGCAGCGGGTGAAACTGTCAACGGTTAAACCGTGCACAAAAAGCACAAAAAATACGGTTAAACAGTGTGCAAAATGTCAATGGATATTTACTGTTAAACCGTATATAATAAGATCATAAAGAACAGGACAACACCACGGAGGCCGACAGGCCAGAGGGGCACCGCCCCGGAAAGGATCACAAAATGGATTACAGCAAAATGAGCATGGACAAGCTCCGCGAGCTGATCGCCTGGGCCGATGACCGGGCAGCATACCGGAGGGCCTGCGGAACAATCTCCGGCACGGCATACGCCGAGGATGAAACCGCAGTAAGGGCAGCACTCGCAGAGATCAACCGCCGCGCACGGGCGACCGCATAAGGAAGAGGAGGAACACGAAATGAAAAAGAGCTTTTTCGATACGATCCCCGGTGTCATCCGTCTTGGCTCTCGCGTGGCTATCTATGTACCGAGCACCACCGACACCGACCACCCCACCGACAACCGGCGCCAGGTGGAGGAAGTCGCCGCGAAGCTATCCGCCATGTTTGGCGGAGCCACCGCCACCGAGGCCCGCGGCTACTGGGTGAGCCAGTCCGCCGGACTCGTGGGCGAGGCCGTCACCATCGTTTACAGCAACGCCGCAGCGGAGGACATCGAGCGCCACGGCGCCGAGATCGTCGCCATCTGCCAGAAGATCAAACGCGAGATGGGGCAAGAGGCCGTGAGTCTGTCCATTGGCGAGCGTCTTTTTATTATTTGAGCTGACCGGCGCAAAGTGTCAAAAAAGGCTTTGCGCCGATTTGCTATAATTAAAGTTGGGGTGATAAAATGCCAAAAATAAAAGACTTGACCGGGCAGCGCTTTGGGCGGCTAACGGTAAAAGGTTTTAGTCAGAAAGACCGGCACAACAAAGGGCATTGGGTCTGCCAATGCGATTGCGGAAACGTGGTTGACGTGGAAACGCACCAGCTTAAAAGCGGAAAGACCAAAAGTTGCGGATGCTTAAAATCAGAGAAAACCCGGGAGCGCGTGAAAACGCACGGCGACACAGGGAGCCGCCTATATTGGGTTTGGGCGGCGATTATTCAGCGTTGCACAAATCCAGCTAACGCCGCCTACAATAATTACGGAGGCCGGGGAATTAAGGTTTGCGAAGAATGGCAGAACAGCTTTGAAACGTTCCGAGATTGGGCGCTTGCCAACGGCTACCGGCAAGGGCAGACAATCGACAGGCAGAACAACAACGGGGATTATTGCCCGGATAACTGCCGCTGGGCAGATCGCAAAACTCAAAACAACAACAAGCGGAACACAAAACAAATTGAATTTATGGGCGAACGTCACAGCGTAACAGAATGGGCCAGAATTATAGGGGTAGACCGCGCAACCATACGCAAGAGGCACGCCGCAGGGCTTCCGCTGGATATTCCCATCAAACGCACAGGACGACCGAAAGGCAGCCGAAACAAACAGAAAACATAAATACCACCCGCCACCACCAGCCCGCAGGGAATGCCCCCGCGGGCTTTTCTCGTGCCCTCTGAGCAATACCGCCCAGCACCGCACCACAGACCCACGCCGCGCAGCCGCTTGCATCCTGAGCCATGCCAGACGGCTATTTTTAACCCCTATGCGCGCGGGCGCGTTTATTGCGGGCGCGGTCTATTAGAGTATACACAAATGTACCCACGGAGACCCCCGGACGCTTTACCCGGATGAAGAAAAGCGCGGAGCACTCCCGCAGGACCGGAAGCAATGGACAAGGGAAAAAGGGGAAGGGGTGGAGGAGTCACCCGCGGCGGTCTGTTCCGGCTGATCGCATCGGCCCGACCTCCACGGCCACCGCCGACCATGCCAGACCGGGCACCGTCAGCGGACCAGCCGCCGACCATCGGAGGACGGCCACCACCACCGGCACCGAGGGCCAGAGAACCGACCGCGGCCCCGTCTCCCGCCGTCTTTCGTCAGGTTGCACAATGGCGGCATGGGCTGTTGTTGCATTTACCACCAAAAAAGGCGGTAACTGTTGCCCTAATTGCTTATTATGGCAACAGTTAGGGCATTTGCAACAGCTTTTCACCCTCTCCGAGACCTGCCCAGCGGCCCCGCCTCCGCTCCAATGGCACCGGCTGACCAGCTGACCAGCTGACCACGGCCCCGGCGGGGTGGGGGGTGGTTTACAGACCTGGACACCGGATCGGCGCAGAATCTCTCCACAACTCTTCCCCCTCCTCCCACGTTCTCATCCCCGTCGCCCTTCCTCCCCTTTAAGGGGGGGGTAGTTTAGAAAACCGGGGGCAAAAAACGGAAAAGTCAAAAAGGGGTCCAAAAAAATTTTTATAAAAACGCTTCGCTTATGTGGGGAATACGTACTTAGGTTGCGCGGCGCGGGCGGGGCGCAGGCGGTCGGTAGGTGACGTGCTGGTAGGCGGTAGGTGAAGCGGGTGTGCAAAAACCCTATTGGAGGGGGTTGCTATGCTAAAGATAGGAGGAATGATTTATGAGATGTACACCAGTTGAATTTCACGCGAGATTTCCTGTTTCTGAGAATTACGATAGAGGTGGTTGCGACCACGGCCCACGCTTCCGTGATTCGAACGGTGTTGTTTATACGATTGATGCCATTAAAAATTCCTGCAAAGGGGATACGAACGTCTCGGTCATTCAGTTTCGGGCAGACGGTACTTCTAAAACGATCGGTATTGTCAAGTCTATCAAGTGGGACCCGGAAGGCTTCGTTGAGGTAAATGGAGTTTTGCGGTTTGGTGGAACGTGCGAAGATGTGATTTTCGATAAAACAGGAATTGTCATCGGAATGACGATCACGGAAATTGGCCTTGAGACGTAAAGCAGTAGGAGGTCGAGAGACATGGCATACGTGCGGAAATACAAACAGGGGGCGCGGGTCAAGAGCATTGAGGACTTTCTGCATTCCCCGGAGACGCAGTATTTTTTCTGGCATGGAAAAACGGTTCATAAACAAGTCTTTATGCACGGGCAGGTTGATGCGCTTATAAGGCATATCGACGGAGGGTTTCTTTACTTTGCGGATAAGACCGTTCCGGCTGATGGAGATACGAAATGAGCTGCTATGGGTGTGTCTGCAACAACTGTCTCTATAACTGCGAGCTATTCAGCGCATACTTCACGCCGGGAGAGATCAAGGACGTGGAGGACGTCTGCTATTGCTGTGATGAGTGCAAGTGGTTCGATGGGGACTATACGAAGCGGAGCCAATGGCGAAAATCGTGCGAAAAATTTCGCCTACCGGCGAAGTATAAAGAGCATCTGGAACAGATGAAGCAGAAGGAGGCTCGTGTGGCGGTCAAGCGCCGCAGGGCATTTACTGTTATCAAGGGAGGGAAAAAGGATTGAACGTAGCCTATAACATGGACTGCATGGAGTATATGCGGACGCTGCAGGACAAGGCGTTTGACCTGGCTGTGGTAGACCCTCCATATTTCAGCGGCCCGGAGCGGCGCGGCTATTATGGCTGCAAGGTCAGCAAAATCGGTGTGCACAGAGACTACCCCATATCGCCGAAGTGGGATATTCCGACACGTGAATATTTCGATGAGTTGGAACGTGTCGCAAAGCGCTATATCGTTTGGGGTTGCAACTACTTTGATTTTGTGTTTTCTCACGGGCGAATCGTGTGGGACAAGTGCAATGGGGAGAGCAGCTTCAGCGATTGTGAAATTGCGGCGACGAACTGCTTTGAAAGCGTCCGTCTGTTCCGCTATATGTGGAATGGGATGTTCCAGGGGAAGAGTATTGCAGAGGGGACAGTCCAACAGGGGAACAAGTCGCTGAACGAGAAGCGCATCCACCCGACGCAGAAACCGGTGGCGTTATACACATGGATTTTGCAGAAGTACGCAAAGCCGGGGGACAAGATACTGGACACCCACTTAGGCAGCGGAAGCAGCCGCATAGCCGCCTATGATCTTGGCTTTGATTTTGTTGGGTGTGAGATCGACCCTCACTATTTTCAAGCGCAGGAAAAGCGCTTTGCGGAACACACGGCGCAGATCAGTTTGTTTACGGGAGGTTGAATATGGATAGCTTAAATGCAAGCAGAATAGCTGACGGGAACAGTGCGTATGGGCGGAGTCAGTCAGACTTCTATCCCACCCCGCCGGATGTGACGGTGGCACTTATGCGCTTTTTGAATCTTCCGCGCACAACGTCCGTGTGGGAACCGGCAACGGGAGAGGGCGATATGGCCGGTGTGCTTCAGACCTACTTTGAGACCGTCTATACAACGGACATTCTGGATGGGACGGACTTCTTGAAGTCCGGCATTGACGCGGCTGATTGGATCATCACGAACCCGCCTTTCTCGCTGGCGGAGGCATTTATCCGCAGAGCAGCGGAACTGGGCAAGCCTTTTGCGTTTCTGCTCAAGTCGCAGTATTGGAACGCAACGTGCCGGCGGAAGCTGTTTGACGAGATCCCGCCCAGCTACATTCTGCCGCTGACGTGGCGCCCGGATTTCTTTTTCAAGAAGCGGATGCCCGGAGAGAAGGGAAGTCCGCTGATGGACGTGATGTGGTGCGTCTGGCTGACGCCATGGAAGAATGATATTCAGACGGTGTACCGTCCGCTTACGTGGCCGGAGATGGGAGAGTAAAGATGATTGAGTACATCAGAGTTGTAAGCAAGCAGCGGCCCGCGAAGCGGGCGTTTGATATGCAGGTCGGGGCACACCTGCGGGTGTATGTTGCCGGTAAGATCACTGGGGATGCGAACTACCGGGAGAAGTTTGCCAAGGCAGAGCAAGCCCTCACTGCCATGGGACATTGCGTCCTGAACCCGGCAAACCTCCCCTCCGGCATGGAGCAGGGCGATTATATGCGTATCTGCTTTTCCATGATCGACTGTGCGGACTGTGTGGTTCTGCTGCCGGACTGGCGTGAGAGCGCCGGCGCACGGTTGGAGCGAGCCTACGCCGAGAAAATCGGGAAAGAGGTTGTTGTGGCAGATCAGGGCCGGATCGATGAGTTTTTGGAGAAGGTGGGGAGATAAAAATGGGAATGACAGTTTTATGCCGGAAAACCGGGCGGAGCATTGACCTTGGCTATTTTGGATTTAAGCGACTGAGGGATAAGGTCGCAGAGTTGTACGGCGGTGTATTTTGGGATCACTATCAAGGCATTGACAAAGCCCCTTTTATGGGAGAAGCACGGAAGCAGTATTTTGATGCTTTTGACAAAAGGACAGAAGAACTGATCCGAGAGAAAAAGGTTTCCGTAAAAATAGTGGATTTTTTGCTTCAACCGGATATAGAGGGGAGTATCCACTATGGGGCTTGCAAGGAGATCCTAAAAGTGATTGGAGACTATGATGATGAAATTCACTACGGCTACGCTGGAAGAAAAGACTGCGCCATGTTCCGGGATTTCAAGGCTATTTTGACAGATTGCGCAGTCCACAAATGCGATATGGTTTGGAGGTAATCAGATGGATCGATTGACTTATTGGAACGAAGAATACGGGTGTTGGTCTTATCATTGCGGAAGCGGTGAGGCGGCAAACCGCCTTGCCGCCTACGAAGAGACGAGGCTGACGCCGGAGGAGTTCCACGCCTATTGGGTATTTTTGGAGGACTTGATCGGTGAGCAGAAAGCCAGTGAGGCACTGGACAGGTTCCGCCAACTGGTCAAAGCCGACAGGGCCGGCCGGCTGGCGGTGCTGCCATTTACCAGTGGGCGCACTTTGCTATGCGAGGAAAACATCGACAGTCCGCGACTTATGAAGGATGTAGAGATTGCAATTCGTTATTGCAGCAGTTGCGGAATTGTGTTTCACATGGATTACAATGTATTCTGTGATCTGGTAAAACAGGGGAGAATTACTGCGGTAAGCGAAGAGGCGGAGAAAGTATTGGGGGCGAAGAAGGATGAGTAAAGCCGTACTTATCAGCATTCGCCCGCAGTGGTGTGAGAAGATTGTCAATGGGGAGAAAACCATCGAGGTACGAAAAACGCGCCCAAAGCTACAAACACCGTTTAAGTGCTATATCTATTGCACTATGGATCACCCTTACATTTCTGTGTCCTGCGCAGAACTGGACAAGCTCAACTATCGCACAAATACCGTTGGTCGGTGTAACGGCAAGGTCATTGGAGAATTCGTATGCGATTGTGTCACGCCCTTGTATAACGTCTGTATGGATGATTGGAAGAGGCTGGCCGGAGGACTGCACAATATTGAAAAGGAGCTTGTCAACCAGGCGTGTCTTACAGAAGCGAAGCTCCATACATACGCAGGCGGGAAAAATTGCTTTGCGTGGCATATCTCTGATCTGCGCATTTATGATACGCCGCGCGATCTGGGCGAGTTCAAGACGCTATGTAGAGTTGATGCCGATTGCTGTGCCTGCCCTTATTACAATTACACCAAAATGGGCTGTGATGGCCGGGTTATCGGTCGCCCACCCCAAAGCTGGTGCTATGTGGATGACTTGCAAACCAAATAATGCAAAAACCCCTCGCTTTTGAAGCGGGGGGTTTTCCGTTCGTAAAACCGTTCGTAAAATCGAAGATAAAACTCCTGTTTTTTGGTTTTTTTATTATCGTAATAGAAAATATTTTTACCATCCAAGAACGGCTGAACCCGTTGAAATATAAGGAAAACCCCACAATCACAAGGATTGTGGGGTTGGTACGCCGTGAGGGATTCGAACCCGCAAGGAAATGGATATAACCGTTGGGAATACAGGGGCGTTGGATGGCGTTCGTAAAATCGTTCGTAAAATGCGAGGCTTGGCGGTGGGGGACATGGGAAAGTCAGGCGGATGCGCAAGGCTTTTGATCGAGGGGGTGTTCTGCGTCCGAAGCGGGGTCATCGCCTCGGTTTTTGTAAAACTGCTCCATTTTGTTTTCGGCGGATAGGCGGTCAGCATCGGCCAGTTTCAGATAGATTTTGTGGACGGTGTTGTGGTCGTTCCAGCCGCCGATCTTCTGAACCTCCAGTTCGCTCATGCCCACATGGAACCCCAAAGAAGCGAAGGAACGGCGGAGACCGTGGGTACCGCACAGGGGCAGTCCGGCGTTTCGGCAAACAACGTTGATGGAGTCAGTTAAGGAGTTTGTGGTTCCCAGAACGGGAGGCAGCCCGTCGGCTTTCATTTGCACCAGCCGGTCATAGAGAGCCGGGATCATGATGCGGAGTTTCCGCTTAGAGGTTATGTTTTTGTTTTCTTTTTTAGTGGTCAGTTTATTGTTTGCATCCAGCACCACGGCACCGGACACGGTAATGACCCGCTTTTTCAGGTCGATATGTTCCCAAGTCAATGCGTAAATTTCAGACAGTCGTAAACTGTGGAGGGCGCAGAGAGCGGCGGTTTCCCATGGTTTTCCGGCGATGGCATCGGTAAAAGTCAGGATCTGGTCATAGGTGAGCCATGGAAGCTCCGTTTGCTCGATCTGGGGCAAGATGACCTCCGGAACCTCTACCTTGTTTTTCCGCATGACCTCTGTGACCAGCCCCCATGAGTTCTTGATGGTTTTAGGCGAATATGTTTTCCGCGCGTTGTCAATGACAGTCTGCCACCCGGATGTGTTCCGCAGCGGAGTGTTCATTTTTTCCTGGAATCGATTTTTCTTGATGATCTCATAGCCACGGACGGTGGACGGCGAAAGCGCCTCTCCGTATTCGCCCAGCAGGGCATCGATAGCTTGGCGCAGGGTCAGCCGGGTAGAGGCCATAGCCTTTTCCTCTATGAAGCCGGCGCGGATAGCGCGGGCCTTGGCTTCGCAGAGAGCGGCGGTATCCTCCGTGATACTCTGCCCTTCGGCCCGCAGTTCTATATTCCACTTGCCGGACTTCAACTGACGTGGGGAGGGGACTTTGATCTCGCCCTTCTTTTTGCGTTCCCTGATCTGGCGTTCGCCGCACCACTTGCAGAAGATAGAATCATCGTCAATGACGCGCTTACAGTTTTTGCATTTCATGCGCACACCTCCCGTGTGTATCAGCCGTGGAAGAAACCGAAGTTCAGACAGTGCAAGTCCAGATATGCGGCGTAAGCCAAGGCGAAGATCAGAAGGACCAGCAGCCATCGCAAAAGACGGTCCCGGTTGCGGATGCCGTGGGACTGACGTTCCACAAATTCCCGGAGAAGTTCGTTCTGGGCATTCAGGCCGTTGATCTCCTGACGGTAGACGTCCAGTTCTCGGCTTACGATTTCCTCAATGGTTTCCGGGGGCGGAGAATCTTCTGTTGGTTCCATCCCCAAAAACTGGTCAATGGAAATACCGAGAAAAGCGCAGATGGGGCCGAGAGTTTCCAGCGTAGGGGAATGGGTGGTGGCACGGAACATATTGTTCACCGTGTTGAGAGGAACCCCGCTGCCGTCCGCGATTTCCTTGTTCGTAATGTGTTTTTCCTCTTTTGCCGCGCGGCACTGGTCGATCAATGACAGCATACGAAGTGTACCTCCTTGTCGAAATTACTAAAACTACCAAAATGTTTAGTCTGACAGTAGAAATCGTGCGTATCAACACCGAAATCGTGTGTATTAAGACTATCAAACTTGGGGCCTTGATGGTACGATAAAAGCAGACCTACCGCACCCCCAAGCGGCTGGTCTGCTATGGGCCGCCGCTTTCGTGGCTGGGGCGGCGGCTCTCCATCACAGCTTCAGGGGGCGCAGGAAGAAAACGGAAAGGATGGGGAGAAAGGACTTGTATGTGTAGAAATGGAATCAACAGGAGCGGACCTTCATACCGACGCGAGTCTCCGTGAGGAATTGAAACACCAGATTCAAGGACTGTCGGATGAAAGCATGAAAAAGCTGTGGGAAGCAATTCGATGCGGGGCGTTCGGTGCGCCGTAGGGAACCGGAAATCAGGTAGTTTGCTTCCCCTGACGGCTTTTCAAAAACTCAACGTACTGCGCAAGGTCGGCCAGCTGGCTATCCTCGCAGGAATCGACAAAATCATAAATTGACTGCGCGTAGGCGCTGCCCGTCCCGCTTTTGGCGGGGCGGGTATTTTTTTTGGCCTGACGGATAGCGTTTTCCTCAAACGGTTGTGAGAATTTCATGTCTTTAAGAGATTCTTGCAGGCCATCAATCTCCACGGCGATTTCGTCCGCTTCTTCCGCCGTGGCGGTTTTCAGTGCCTTTTCCAGCTCTGCCAAGCGGAAAGTATATTCATCAATTTGAGATTGAGTAGATAACCCCATCAAATATTCCACGGGGACGTTAAAGTAATCGGCAAGAATGGAAACGGTGGAACCATCCGGCGTAGCGGCCGTCTTTTTCCACTTGGTCGGCGTAGAGTTGCTGAAACCATTTTCTGTAGCTGCTTTTGTACAGGAAATACCTTTCCGCTTGCACAGCAGCTTAAATCTGTCATAAAACATAAGTCTTGCCCCCTGATTTTGAGCATTATGCCGAAACTAACCAAAATCAGAAAAACGAGTTGACAACCTGACCGCAGTCAGGTATTATAAGCGTATGAACTGATTTTGGTCAGTTAATTTGACGGCGATTAGGTTGATGGATTTTGCCGGTTTGGTCACTTGCATCATACCATTAAATCTAACCAAAGTCAACATTTTTAATGAAGGAGGTAAGATTTAATGCCTGCAAAATGGACCGGCGAGTTGGTGGGGGAGATCCACAACGCCGGATTGACGATCAAAGAGGTTGCGGAAGCAGCTGGAATGAACCCCAAGTACATCAGCACCGTGCTCAACAGCGACGGCGACGCTCCAAAGGCAGAAGCGAAACTGCGGGCGGCGTTGGCTCGGCTGACCGGGAAAACTGCGCCGGAGGATGCTGACGAAGCGTGATAAAAAGCGAAAAGGAGAAATGTGAATGAACGAGCTTATTAAAGTAACCTACGACAATGACCGGCCTGCTGTCTCTGCCAGAGATTTGCACGAATTTCTTGGTGTGGGTGCGGACTATCGGCATTGGTTTCCTCGGATGTGCGAATACGGTTTTACGGAGGGGCAGGATTTCAACTCGGTCAAAAATGACCGGGTTCAAATGGAAGGCGACCGCATGGTTTCTCGAACTGTTGATGATGCCATTCTCACCATCGACATGGCAAAGGAGCTGTGTATGCTCCAGCGGAACGAAAAGGGCAAGCAGGCCCGTCAGTATTTCATTCAACTGGAAAAGGACTGGAACAGTCCGGAGAAAGTGATGGCCCGTGCCTTGCAGATCGCCAACAAGAAACTGCAAGTGCTGGAAGCCAAGGCGGAAGAGAACCGGCCTAAAGTTCTGTTTGCGGACAGCGTGGCGGCGTCCAACACCTCTATCCTTGTTGGGGAGTTGGCAAAGCTGCTCCGGCAGAACGGCGTGGACATTGGAGGGACGAGATTGTTCCGCTGGATGCGGGAAAACGGGTATCTCATTAGACGTTCCGGTTCGGACTACAATATGCCCACGCAGCGGAGCATGGAGATGGGGCTTTTCACCATCAAGGAAACGGCAATCACCCATGCGGACGGGACGGTGACGGTGAGCAAGACCGTCAAAGTAACCCCAAAAGCGCAGATCTATTTCGTGAACAAGTTTCTTGGAGAAAAAAGCTGTGAAACCAGAGGGGCAAACCATGGCAGATAAGGATATAAACGTTTTTTGGAGTTCTGCGTTTGATGGGTTGACCTTGGAACAGCAGTTTGCAAAGTTTGGCAAGGTTGCAAGTAAGTTGGCAGATGCTTCCACTTTTGCTCGAATTGGGGAATATGACTCGGCAGAAGAGATTCTGATTGAAGCCACATGTGAGGTTTCAGCCCTAAAGTGCAACTCCTTGTTGGAGTTGGCGATTGCGGTTCGCAACTATATAACTGGACTTAGGAATGGAACCAATCAGCCTGATTCAGTTGATTACTAACCACGAAAGGGGGCGGCGGGATGCCGCGGGTAAAGCTGGGGCGGAAGCCCAATGACGAGGTTTTGA
>ERZ1034969.1140-NODE-1140-length-11760-cov-21.931739_pt1 | contig 11760 bp, 6 predicted proteins | sample MGYA00520624_ERZ1034969 | MGnify/ENA primary metagenome ERZ1034969 (study PRJEB33766, sample SAMN09781776) | gut metagenome | biome: gut microbiome | host: Homo sapiens | place: Madagascar | study: EMG produced TPA metagenomics assembly of the PRJNA485056 data...
GCAAATCCCAAGAATCGCCGTTTTGCCCGTAACCGAGGGCTGGCTTTTACGGGCAGATTTCAAAAATCGCCATTTTGCCCGTAACCGAGGTATGCATTTTACGGGCAAATCCCAAGAATCGCCGTTTTGCCCGTAACCGAGGGCTGGCTTTTACGGGCAGATTTCAAAAATCGCCATTTTGCCCGTAATCCCGACTTCACGCGCTGATCGAGCAGGCGATGCGCAGCACTGCATTTGACAAAAAGAACCCCATCAGAAAAAATAAATCGGTTTCCATAATATCAAAATCAAAAAAATGCCGGACAGAGTCAGTCTCAATCAGACCCTGTTCGGCATTTCATTTAATTCAAGAGATTCACGGGACTTTTTCCGTCATCGCATCATTACACGGTTGCCGGTTCATCACCCAAATTTTCCGTCTGATTAAACTGACTGTTGTACAAATCTGCATAAAATCCGTTCTTTTCCATCAAACTCTCATGATTTCCAGTTTCAACGATTGAGCCGTGATTCATCACGATGATCTTGTCGGCATCCCGAATCGTTGACAAGCGGTGCGCAACGACGAAACTCGTGCGCCCGGCAAGCAGCTTGTTCATGGCACGCTGAATGAGCACTTCGGTTCTGGTATCGACGGAACTCGTTGCTTCATCCAGGATAAGCACCTCAGGATTTGCCAGGAAAGCACGCGCAATCGTCAACAACTGGCGTTGACCTTGTGAAATGTTTGAAGCTTCTTCATTTAAAATCGTATCATAGCCTTTCGGCAATTGACGCACGAACGTGTCAACGTGCGCTGCTTTTGCCGCTGCCATGATTTCTTCATCGGTCGCATCTTCACGGCCATACTTGATGTTTTCATAAATCGTGCCCGTAAACAGCCATGTGTCCTGAAGAACCATCGCAAAGCGTGAACGCAATTCGTCGCGCGACATCTTGCGCGTATCGATTCCGTCCATTCTGATTACGCCGCCCTTGATTTCGTAAAAGCGTTCCAAAAGGTTGATCAAAGTCGTTTTTCCGGCGCCGGTCGGTCCGACGATTGCGACCATCTTGCCCGGATTGGCTTCAAAATTAAAATCTTTCATCAGGATTTCCTTGTTGGAATAACCGAATTTGACGTGTTCAAACTTGATTTTGGCATCGGTTCTTTCATCAGGCAGAACTTCCGTCGGCTCTTTCATCTCATCTTCATCAAGCACTTCAAAAATTCTTTCAGCAGACACGATTGTTGCCTGAATCGTATTGGCAAGGTTTGCCAATTGCGTGATCGGCTGCGTGAACTGGTTGACGTACTGCAAGAACGCCTGAACGTCGCCAAGTGCCATCGTCCTATGCGCAACGGCGATTCCGCCGGCAATCGCAACGAAAACATAGCCGATGTTTTTGATCAGGTTCATAAACGGCATGATCAGTCCGGAAATGAACTGGGCTTTCCAGGAAGCCTGATAATAGCGTTCGTTTTCTTCCTCAAACTGCTCGATCATGTCGTCTTCTTTATTAAACGTCTTCAAAACCGTGTGTCCGGCATAGTTTTCTTCAACCTGGTTGTTTAAAATACCAAGACTCTTTTGTTGTGCCGCAAAGTGTTTTTGGGACTTTGGAGCAACGACCATTACGATAAACAGGCTCAACGGAATCGTGACGCACGCAATCAGCGTCATCTTCCAACTGATTGAAAGCATCATGAAGAAGACACCGACGAAAGTGACGACGCTCGTTACCAGCTGCGCCAAACTTTGCTGCAACGTACCGCCGATGTTGTCCATATCGTTGACCGCACGCGACATGATGTCACCGTTTGAGTGCATGTCGTAATATTCAATCGGAAGTCTTTGCATCTTCTCTTTCATGTCGCGGCGCAGATTATAAACGATCTTTTGCGAAATGTTGGCCATGATCAGCTGTTGCGCAAAGGACAACACCCCGGAAACGACATAGCAGACAGCCACGGTAATCAAGATATGCGTGATCTTCGTGAAATCGATCGGAAATTTCGAAACGGCGTGTCCCAGCTTCATCTGCATATAGCCGCTCATTACGCCCTTATAGACTTCAGTCGTCGCCTTCCCTAAAATCTTCGGAGTGACAATTTGGAAAACAACGGACCCGATTGCAAAGACAATGACTGCAATGATGCCCCATTTCCATGGATTCATATAGGCCAGCAAGCGCTTGGTCGTCCCCCAGAAATTCTTGGCTTTTTCCGGTTTTCCTTTCATTTTCGGACCTCTTGGCATCTACATGTCCCCCTTTCTGATTTGCGAGTTGACGATTTCTCGATATGTTTCATTCGTTTTCAAAAGTTCTTCGTGCGTGCCTTTGCCGACGACTTCGCCGCCGTCCAGGACAATGATCACGTCGGCTGAAAGTACGGTCGAAACGCGCTGCGCAACGATCACGACGACGCTGTTTTTGATTTCAGGATCTTGTTGCAGTGCCTGACGAAGCTTGGCATCCGTTTTAAAATCCAGAGCCGAAAACGAATCATCGAATACATAAACGGAAGCCTTTTTCATCAGCGCGCGCGCAATCGCCAAACGTTGTCTTTGACCACCGGAGAAGTTGCCGCCGCCCTGTTCGACGACGGAGTCCAACCCGTCTTCAAGTTCTGAAACGAAGTCTTTTGACTGAGCAATTTCCAATGCGTGCCAAATGTCTTCATCGGTCGCATTCGGGTTGCCGAAAAGCATGTTGCTTCTGATCGTTCCCTTGAACAGAACTGCTTTTTGCTGCACGAAAGAGATTTTGTCACGCAAATCCTTTTGCGCGACTTTTTTGACGTCCTTGCCGTTGACTTTGACCGTTCCGTCTGTTGCATCATACAAACGCGGAATCATGTTGATCAAAGTTGATTTGCCGCAGCCCGTGCCACCGATAATCGCAACCGTCTGACCAGCGACAGCTTTAAAATCCGTTTTGGCCAAAGCAGGCTTTTCAGCACCTTCGTAGTAAAAATCGACATTGTCGAATTCAAGCTCGGAAGGAGCATCTGCCGTGAATCTTTCAGGTTCATCGGGATCCGTTATCGTATACTTAGTATCAAGGACTTCGTTCAAACGTTCAGCTGCAGCCTGTGCACGCGGAATGAAGACGAAAACCATCGAAAGCATCATGAAACTGAACAAAATCATGTTGGCATACGTCATAAACGAAACAAGGTTGCCGACTTCCATCGTCTTATCGCCGATCAGCTTGGCACCGAACCAGACGATCGTCATGTTCGTTCCGTTCAAAATCAGATTCATGATCGGAAACATCAATGAAACGATGCTGAAAACCTTGATCCCTGTTTCAGTGTAGTCTTTGTTGGCTTCTTTGAAACGATCCTGTTCGAACTTGTCCTGACGGAATGCCCGGATAACGCGCACGCCCGTCAATCCTTCACGGAAAGTCAAATTGATTCTGTCGATTTTGCCTTGAAGACTCTTGAACAACGGAACGGAAAAGCGCATGACGATGCCGATGGCAATCGCAAGCAGCGGAACGGAAACCAAAAAGACCATCGTCAGTCTTTTTTCGCTTTGATATGCCATAATGCTTGCGCCGATGACCATCAAAGGCGACATCAGCATCATGCGAAGAAGCATCAAAACGACATTTTGAATCTGCAAAACGTCATTGGTCGTTCTGGTAATCAAAGAAGACGTGCTGAAGCCGTCAATTTCCTGATTTCCGAAACCGAGCACGCGTTTAAAAACGTCGCCGCGAAGGCTCGAACCGGCCCTTTGAGCAACCTTGGCCGCAATGTAGACGTTGCCGATCGAACCAATCATTCCAATCGCGGCAACCACGAGCATCTTAAAACCCACCGACCAGATATAATCAATATCGCCTTTGGCAACGCCGTTATTAATCATATCCGAAGTGAGGGACGGAAGGTTCATGTCACAGATTACCTGAACCGTTAAAAAGGCTACGGAAGCCGCAATCGCAGGCCACGAGACTCTTTTCTTAAGTAATTTATACATCCTGCTATTCCTCTCTTTTCAAGCGAACGCTCATTATTTATCAGAATTTGTCATCAAATTCATTAAACTTACCATGATATACTACTCTCTATCTTTTTTGTTGTCAACTTTTTTAACAAACTTGAACAAAAAATTATCAATTTTCTTCATAAACGCAAAAAAAAAGAACTTCGGAAAACTCCAAAGCTCATTGAATTACGCTTCAAATTCTTTTTTGAATGCCGCAAGAGCGGGCTTGTTATCAATAATATCAAAATAAATATTATCAAAGCATCCGCCAAATTCTTTGAGTTTCAAAGCATTGTCGAACGCCAAAGATACCATCTTCGCATCATTGCCAAAAATTCCGCAGCCAAATGCTCCGAGAATAAGATTGCGATCTTCGTGAATCTTGAAAACACGCAAAACACGAACGATTTTTTCAAAAATATCGCTGTACAACGTTGCTGAATCAAACTTTACGCCATTTTGTCTGATCAAATTCACGTTCGGTGCCGCAACCGAGATAAAATCGACGTAGCGAGGATCCGGCAAAATTCTGTCTTCTTTTTCATCACGCAAAACCTTGACATGACGCGAATAAATCAATGACGGGCTGATGTAGCCGTTTTTTGGATCAAGTTCATTCTTGTAATAGTACGTTCTTCTGAACTTGCGCAGCTCGGGAAACAAGTAGCTGTTCCGGCAGATCCATTGCTCCTGTGCGTTTTCTCCATCCATAAAATGTCCGCCCGGAACGAACGGGTTGGCAAAATTCAGCACGCCGATTTTGTCGTCTTCGCCGAACTGTCTGATTCTGTATAATAAATTTTCTTCATTTACGAAGATTTTTGCTTTCCGCGTGCCGGCACCCGGCGATTCTTTCGGGGACGTTTCGAACAATTCGGAATCTTGATCGATGCGAAACATCTCGATTTGAAACAAGTTCATCGCCTTGTGACCAAGTGCCCTTCTTTTTTCTTTTTCCATTACAAACTTCACCTTTAACAAATATATTCAAGCATGACCATATTTTTGCCGTATATCATTGTATTCAAAAATCAGAAATGCAAAAATAGCGTACATTTTCAATTTTAACACATTAATTGCTGCTGTTTATCATAACTTGCGAAATTTCTTATGCTTGATTTAATAATCACAATGTTTTCCTATTTTTTGTTTTCTGATACAATTCACTTAAAGGAATGATTACAGTGAAAATAAAGTCAATCGGCGTTCGGGAACTCGTTGAGTTTTCCTTGAAATCAGGAGACTTGAAATCAAGCGGAGCCGGACGCCAGAATACCGCGCTTGACGGTTCACGTATCCATCGAATGATTCAAGCATCATGGGACGACGACGTTTCAGTCGAAACAGACCTGCGGATGCAGATCACTGCAGGAAAAACGCCCCTTTTGATCCACGGACGCGCCGACGGACTTCATCAAACGGGCGGCATCGTCGATGAAGTCTTGGAAATAAAGACTTCATCGTTTGATTTCTCAGAACTTCCTAATAACATTTTAACCCTTTATTTCGCTCAAGCAAAGATTTATTCGCATATTTTAATGAAAGAATCTAATTTGGCACAAATGAAGGTTACTTTGCTGTATTTTCAAACGACAACGGAACAATTGTCCAAAAAAACCGTTGTCGTCACGCGCAAAGAAGCTTCAGAAATTTTCAACCGGGCCGTGTCCGAATATCAAAAGTGGCTCGAACTTGAAAACGTTCTGCATGAACAAAGGCAGGAAAGTCTCAAAATGCTCAGGTTTCCCTTTGATAAATACAGAAAAAACCAACGCGAGCTGGCCGTTTGCGTCTATAAGACCATCGCTTCGAAAAAACGCCTCTTCGTTGAAGCTCCGACCGGGACCGGAAAAACCGTTTCAGTGCTTTTTCCTGCCTTAAAGGCCATGGGCGAAGAAAAATGCAGCCGCATCTTCTACCTCACTGCCAAACAAAGCACGCGCAAGTCCTGCGAGGACGCAATCGCGTTGATGAAACCCAATCTTCGTTCAATTACGCTGACTGCCAAAGACAAGATTACGTTTGACGAGGAAAAAGATCTGCCGGACGATCAAAACCCTTATTTTATCGGCTACTACGATCGCATTCGCCCGGCCATGCAGGACGTTTTGAAACATGAAACGATGATTACGCGAGACGTCATCGAACGCTATGCCAGACTGCATCAGGTCGATCCGTTTGAGTTTTCGCTTGACCTCAGTCTTTTTTGCAACGTCATCATCTGCGATTACAACTATCTTTTTGATCCTTTGGTCTATTTGCAGCGTTTTTTTACGGACGAGCATCCGGACTGCTGCTTTTTGATCGATGAAGCTCACAATCTTGTCTCAAGAGCAAAGGAAATGTACGCCTCAAGCCTTTTGGAAGAATCGTTTCTTCTTGCCGAATCGGACGTCAAAAAACTCGCCCGCACGAACAATATCGCAAGAAAGATCAAGGATGTTTCGGCAGTCTTTGAAACGCTCAAAAAACCCATGCAGGAATTCAATCAAGCGTCTTTGATCATGAAAGAACAGCTCGACAGCCTGTTTGATCCGCTTGAAAAATTCATCGACTTCACCCAGGAATGGATGCGCGACAATCCCGACCAAAGCCAATACCCCAATCTTTTGAACTGCTTTTTTGAAGCCTATTCCTTCGTTAAAATCAGCGGCTTTTACAATGAAACTTTCAGAACGAAACTTGTCTATGATAACAACAACCGGTTGCTTGATTTAAAAATTTTTTCGCTCAATCCTTCTGCTTTGCTTGACCAAAGCCTAAACCTCGGCGGATCAAGCGTCTTGTTTTCTGCAACGCTCAGTCCGCTTGAATACTATCAGGAAATGCTCGGCGGATTCGACAGTCTGATTTATTCTTTGCCGTCTCCGTTTGATTCAAATCACTTGAAAGTCTTGATTGACGACAAGACGCAGGTTACGTACCGCAAAAGAGAAGAAAATCTTCCAACGATCGTTTCAAAACTCAAGGTCATGGTTGAGGCCCATTGCGGCAACTACCTCGTCTTTTGCCCGTCATACGCCTATCTTGAAAAGCTCCACGAAGCATTCCGCACTGCATTTCCAAACGTCAAGACCATCATTCAGGAAAACTCCATGTCTGAAGAACAAAGGCGAGCTTTCCTAGAAAGTTTTGCAGAAAAGCCAAAGGAGCCTTTGATCGGATTCGCAGTTCTCGGCGGCATCTTCTCCGAGGGAATCGACCTCAAAGGAACCAGACTTTCCGGCTGTGCCATCATCAGCGTCGGGCTTCCGATGCTAAACGACGAAACGGATGAGCTCAGAAAATACTTTGATGAAAAAAATTTCGACGGCTTTCAGTATGCCTATCAGCTGCCGGGCCTGAACAACGTTTTTCAAGCTGCCGGACGCGTCATCAGAGGCGAACGCGACGTCGGCGTCGTCTTGCTGATCGACGAGCGCTTTGCTGAACGCAGGTATGTTCAATTCTATCCGCAATTTTGGAACAACCTGGAATACGTGCACGGAAACGAACAGCTGAGAAATTCGTTGGATAACTTCTGGAACATTCAGGGCTGAACAAATGGTCTGGGCATTCGGAAACAATACCTTGATGAACTTGATGTACTGGGCATTCAGGTCGACAACTACGGATTTCACCGCAGCTCTTTCCCGGTTCGTGTAGCGGTTCATGAAGTGCTCCCTGATTGTCTTCGTCAATCTGTTTTCAAGAATAGCCACGATGTCATGACTTCCTTCAGCGTCGCAGCAGATGAATGACATGGTGCTGTTCACGGAACGGAATTCATCAAAGCAGAGATTCTCGGGCAGTCTTGCGACTCTTGACTTCAATTCAACGGCTTCGTCAATTATTCTGATGACGCTTGAAGGCGAACAGTGACAGATTCTGGCGATGCCTGTCGCAGTGATTCCCTCCCGTGCCATGTGCAGGACGCTTCGCTTCAGCTGATGCGAAAGTGTGTGACCTTCTTCGACAATGTCAGTCCGTGCACTCCATGTTTTCAGGCATTCCTTACAGAGATAGCGCTGCTTGTACAGCTTCATTTCAAAGCGTTCCTGGTGAAGCTCCGTAAGGCGCGTGTGCAGTATCTTAGATCCGTTCATCGATGACGTTGCGTTTCTCACCGTTGACGGATTCTGCGCTGAATCTGGTAATCTTGATGTTGGAGTCAGTGATGCCAAGGAGTTCAAGAGTGTTGTCCATGAGCATTTCAAGGCCTTCTTTCGTAAATGAGCAGGTTAATTGGGAGTCAGCCTCTCTGAGTCCACACCCTCCAGCCGTAGTTTCCGGCGGGTAAGAATTGTGATGTCAACCGCAACCAGGCAAAGTCGTGGAGCGCGCGACAGAGGTCGCAGCGCGTTCGAGCTTTGCGAATCAACGGTGGATGTCACGCAACGTTAGACGGAAACGAAGGTGGGAATGATAGATTCAGCTGTGTTGGTATAGTTTCATTTTATAGCATTGCGAAGATATTTTGTGAATACAAAAAATGGTGTTGAAAAATCATCATCAACACCATTTAGTATAGACCCATGAAATTCGCAATCAATTGCAAATCATCCGGTTTTTCGATTTGAGGCATAGTTTTTTTCAAAGCCTCTTTGTCAGTTATTCCATCTGCATCACCGAAAAACTTCCGGAAAGCCCTTCCGTTCTGTGCGTGACCATCAGCACGCTGCAATCAAGTCCGCTTAAAACGGAAACCACCCTTCTTTCCGTTTTGGCGTCAAGATTTGCAAGGGGCTCGTCCAATAGAATCAATGGCTTGAAATCAACAAGAACCCTGGCAATTCCAATCAGCTGGCGTTGCCCGGCCGAAAGGTTTTTGCCGCCGTTTTCAAGCTGATGGTCCATTCGATCTTCAAAGGATGCGCACAAGTCGTCAATTCCTAAAACTTCGGTCACGTGACGCAGCTTCTCTTCTGAAATATTTCTGCCAAGCAGGATGTTTTCCTTCACGCTTCCTTTGAAAATCTGATTTTTTTGCGGAATGAGCGAAACGAGTTCCGTTGGATCGCCATATTCTTTGGGAATGACGATTTCCCCGGAATCAGGAAGCAGATCACCGTTTAAAAGTTTCAAAATCGTCGACTTGCCGCAGCCGCTTTTCCCGACAAGCGCAACCTTGACGTTTTGGGCAAGATCCAAGGAAAAGCTCAGATTGCTCAAAACCTTTTCTTTTCCGTTCTCATAGGAGAAATCGACTCCGTCAAATGCAACGCGTTGATCATCAACGTGCTTTTGAATGCCTCTGACCTCTTTTTGATTCAGAAATTCTTCGATGCGTTTTTCAGAAACCCTTTGGCGTTTCAAATCGGCATAATAGCTCGGCGCCTCATAAAACATCCAGGTAAAACTGTTCGTCAAAAGCGTAAAACTGATGAACTGTCCGACAGTCAGCTGATTGATGCTGATCAGATAAACCTCCGTGACAAGCGACAACACGTCAAACAACAATCCGAAAAAGACCGAACTTGTTGCCAAACGCCACTGAATCATGCTGTTTTTGTACTGATTTTCCAAAAATTCCTGATACGAGCGCTTGAACAGATCAACTCCGAACGACTTTCTGTCGTTGATTCTCAAATAATCTTTCGCATTGAACAAAGACGACAGCATCGTTTGCAATTTTTCCTGGCTGCTTTGTTTTTCCTCTTGGCTTGACAAAATCAGCTTGCCAAAAATTTTGGGTCCAAAAAACGACATCAATGACAGCACGATAATAATCAGCGTCAACGGAACCGATGTAAAGACGCCAAAGAACAACGCAGCGACAAATGAGCTGATTCCGCTCAACAGGCTCGTCAGCGTGAGCGGAATTTCTGAAGCAAATAACTGACAATCGGACAAAACCAAAGTCAGCCACTTCGAATCATCGTTTGACAAAGGCTTTTTTTCTTTTAGCAGCAAAAAATCAGACAGTTTCTTTTCAAAGTCAAACGCAATCATTTTGCCTTTTTCAGCCGCAAAATACCTCAGCAGGATGATTGCAAGACAAAGCAGCAGCAATGGTCCGATCAAATGCCAAACAGCGTTCAGACCGTTTTTTTCATCAATTCCTGCCAAAAAACGCGCCAGAAAGAACTCAAGCATCGCGCAAAGAATCGCGCATGTCCAGACAACGGACGTTTTTTTGACTGTTTCCTTAATGCTTTCAGTCATTTTTCTCACCCCAAAGCGAAATGACGACGTCTTCTTTTTCGATAAGATCAAAGGTATGAGCAATGATCACGATGCCGCGTTTTTTTCTTTCTCTTCTCAACACCCTGAGCAGTATCTCCTGGCTCCTGGCATCAATATCGGAAAACGGCTCATCCAGGAAAATGAACGGCTTGTCTTCCAAAAGCGCGCGCGCAATCGAAATCCTTCTGATCTGACCTCCGGAAAACATCCCCTCATCATCGATTTTTGTTTCCAGTCCCTTCGGCAAGTCCGCAATTCTTTGCCACATGTCCAGTTCTGACAAAACTTCTTTGATTTTTTCTTCTCTGACGTTGTTTTTGCCAAGCGTAAGATTTTCTTTCAAAGTCGTTCTAAAAAGCGTGCTTTCCTGCGGAACGAACGAAATCTGAGATGAACCGATGCAATCAATCGATTCTTCGCGGCAAACAAATCTGATCTGACCTGAAGTCGGCAAAAGTTCTCCTGCAATGAGTTTCAGCAGCGTCGTTTTGCCGGCACCGTTTTTTCCGACTAGAAAATACAGGGTTCCGCGCTCAAGCAGCAATGAATAATCATCGATGACTTTCTTCTCTGCATTTTCATAAGCGAAATCAACGTGACGCAGTTCGATTTTGTCGCAAGCTTTTGCCACAGCTTCGGCTTTTTTGGGCACGTTTTCGCTCAGCTGATGTTCAACTCGCTTGTATGAGGCATCCTGTCTTGCCAACGCATCAAGCGTATACGGCAAATAGAGGAATTGGTAAAAGATCGACCCGATGCCGGCATTCCAAAGTCCGATCATCGTCCCCGTTTCAATCATCCCCTTGCTGACAAGCACGATGCCCAAAGCAACCGTAATGATTTCAGCAACGTATACGCCGCCAACCATCAGTCCTTGGTTTCCTGAAGCATAGCGCGCGTAACGCTCATAACTGCCGCGTTTTTCGTCAAAATATTTTCCGTGTTCGTTCATTGCCCAGGGAAAAACTTTTAAATTCCGCAAAACGGGAAAACCTTTGCTGATTTCTTCCAAAAAAGTCTTGTGAACGTCGTCTTTTCCAAGGTACGCCCCATTTTCCGCGCTGCTTCGTTTAAAGAAGTACTTGCTCAAAAAATAAAAGACGATACTGATTGCAATAAACGCAAACCCGTACGGGACCGAAAAACAAACGATGTAGATCATTCCGTACAAAACGTTAAATGAAAAATCAAGCATCGGCAAAATGCCCGCAATAAATGAGGAAGAAAGCACCTCAGCATCATTGTTTATCATGTTCAAAACTTTTCCGCTCGTTTTGTCCTTGGAATCCGTGCCAAACATGTCTTCGACGATTTTGACCCCGATTCCCATGCTGAGCGTCATCTTGACCTTTTCCTGGATGCATGCGGACCAGTAATACGTCAAAATATAGATGATGACGCCGACAAGCATCAGACAAAGCGCGTCAAAAACTTCTGAAACCTTGCCGGACATTGCGGAAGCAATTCCTTTTTGAAGCAAAAAGGAAACGTAAACGTTGAATCCCGCCATGATAAAATGCACGAAAAAAAGCAGCCAGACGCTTTTTTTGTCGGAAAACTCGATTAGCTTAAGATATTTTTTCATTAAAACTCCCCCTTTCAAGTTATATTTTAT
>ERZ1034969.1144-NODE-1144-length-11730-cov-51.466039_pt1 | contig 11730 bp, 7 predicted proteins | sample MGYA00520624_ERZ1034969 | MGnify/ENA primary metagenome ERZ1034969 (study PRJEB33766, sample SAMN09781776) | gut metagenome | biome: gut microbiome | host: Homo sapiens | place: Madagascar | study: EMG produced TPA metagenomics assembly of the PRJNA485056 data...
AAGTTTCGGACCTGATTGCAGAACTGCTCGATCCGCAACCGGGTGATACCATCTGTGACCCTGCCTGTGGTTCTGGTTCGTTGTTAATGAAGTGCGGGCGTAAGATTGTCTCCGGGCATGAAAGCCGTAACTATGCTTTGTTCGGTCAGGAAGCGATTGGCTCCACGTGGTCGCTGGCGAAAATGAACATGTTCCTGCACGGCGAAGACAACCACAAAATCGAGTGGGGCGATACCATTCGTAACCCGAAGCTGCTCGATAAAAATGGCGACCTGATGCTGTTTGATATCGTTACCGCTAACCCGCCGTTCAGTCTGGATAAGTGGGGCCATGATGAGGCCGAGAACGATAAGTTTGGTCGTTTCCGTCGCGGTGTACCGCCGAAGACTAAAGGAGATTACGCCTTTATCTCGCATATGATAGAAACCCTGAATCTCGCATATGATAGAAACCCTGAAACCGGGAACGGGTCGTATGGGCGTAGTTGTGCCACACGGTGTGCTTTTCCGTGGCTCCAGCGAAGGTAAAATTCGCCAGAAACTGATCGACGAAAATTTGCTGGATGCGGTAATTGGTCTGCCGGAAAAACTGTTCTACGGTACGGGGATTCCGGCTGCGATTCTGATTTTCAAAAAGCAGAAAGTTGATGATAAGGTGCTGTTTATCGATGCCAGCCGTGAATTCAAGGCAGGTAAAAACCAGAACCAGCTTAGCGAAGAAAACATTAAGAAAATCGTCAAGACCTACCGTGATGGCGATAACGTCGAGAAATACGCCTATCTTGCCAGCCTGAAAGAGATTCAGGACAACGATTACAACCTCAATATTCCGCGCTATGTCGATACCTTTGAAGAAGAGGAAGAGATCGATTTGCTGGTCGTTCACGCTGAGCGGGAGGAATTGAAAGCGGAACTGGCGAAGCTGGAAACGGAGATGGAAGGGTATTTGAAGGAGTTGGGTTATGGCGTTTAATTACGAGATAAATCAACTAGAATTGATGCAGGCAAGAATTAAAAGCGTGCCTCACGGGTGGCAATTCACTTATGTAGGTAAGGCGTTTTGCATCCGTAATAACTTACGGAAGCCGATTAGCGAAGAAGAACGTAGTATGAGTCCGGGCAACTATCCTTATTACGGACCGACTAAGATCCAAGGTTATATTGGCACTTTTGAACAAGATGGAAGTTATGCTTTGATTGGAGAAGATGGTGATCACTTCCTGAAGTTTGAAAAACATTCAATGACGCAGTTGGTGGATGGGAAATGTACAGTTAATAACCATGCTCATATTATTGAAGGAACGAAAGAGGCCTCAAGAGAATGGTTTTACTACTATTTTATGCATAGGGACATTTTCAGTTTCTTGAGTCGGCAAGGGGCGGGTAGGTACAAGCTAAACAAAGCATCCCTTGAAAAAATGCCTTTGTTGCTCCCTCCTATCGTTGAGCAAAAGAAAATCGCCCAAATCCTGTCAACCTGGGATAAGGCGATTTCGGTGACGGAAAAGCTTCTCGCCAACAGCCAGCAGCAGAAAAAAGCCCTGATGCAGCAATTGCTTACCGGGAAGAAACGGTTGCTGGATGAGAATGGGGTGAGGTTTAGTGGGGAGTGGTGTACGTGCACTTTGTCTGAAGTAGCACATATTATTATGGGATCATCACCTAAATCCGAAGCCTACAACGATAATGGCTTAGGTTTGCCATTAATACAGGGTAATGCCGATATAAAGTGCCGAGTTTCATGTCCCAGAGTTTATACGTCTGACATTACGAAAGAATGTACTCCTGGAGATATTCTTCTAAGTGTCAGGGCACCTGTAGGTACTGTTGCACTTTCTCAACATAAAGCATGTATAGGGCGTGGTATATCGGCTATAAAATCCAAGAGAAAAATGAGTCAATCATTTCTTTATCAATGGTTTCTTTGGTTTGAACCAAAATGGTGTTACCTATCACAAGGTAGCACATTTGAATCAATTAATAGTGATGATATAAAGACATTAAAATTATCAGTGCCCAATTTTGAAGAACAACAAAAAATTGCCGCCGTTCTGTCCGCAGCCGATGCTGAAATATCCACGCTGGAGAAAAAACTCGCCTGCCTGAGAGATGAGAAAAAAGCCCTGATGCAACAGCTACTGACTGGCAAACGTCGTGTTAAGGTCGATGAGGCGGTTGCCGAATGAAACTGACGAAAAGCGGTCCACTGACTGACCGGGAAATCGACTGGCTGGAAGAGGTGTTGCTGAAATACGGCAATGATGACTCTGTGCTCTGTTTCTCTGAGCTGGATGGCTTTCTGACAGCGATTGTCTCTGGCCCGAATACGATTTCCCCTAATACCTGGCTCAGTGCTATCTGGGGGCGAGGTGATTACCACCCTCGCTGGACCACTGAAAAAGAGATGACGCGTTTTGTGGGGCTGTGTTTTCAGCATATGAACGATATCGCTGGCTGCCTGTATGAGGCCCCTGAACAGTTTGAACCGATTTTCAATGGACGTGAGGTGAAGGGGAAGACATATACCATCGTCGAAGAGTGGTGTTTCGGGTATATGAAAGGCCGGTCTCTGGATGACTGGTCAGCCTTGCCAGAGGCCTTACGTCCCTCGCTGGAGGCGATAGCCCTTCATGGTATTGAAAAGAACTTCCCAGTGGTTGAGAAAATGTCACCTGTTCAATTTGAACAGAGTATTACTCTCATTCAGCCTGCGGCACTGGCGCTTTACCAGCACTGGTTGTCGGTGAGAATGTCAGAGGCATCATCCCGGCCTGTTCCCGTGAAGGGGGCAGAAAAACTGCCCGGTCGTAATGACCCGTGTCAGTGTGGCAGTGGTAAAAAATTTAAAAAGTGCTGCCTGCACTGACAAAGCGGAAGGGGGCTTGCTCATGGCAGTGAACAATCTGGATCGTTCCCGGTGGTACATGGGAAATGTTCTCTGGTTCGGAGGCTACAACAGCAAAACGGATCGGGAGAATAACTTTGGCTTTCTCTTATCAGAGAATGGTAATGAGCTGTTTTTTCATAAGAATGAGATAAGCCGGAACTATACACCCGCTGACAATGCACCTGTGCTGTTCAGGGAAGGTACAGGTAAAAATGGTAAGCCTACGGCTTTTAATGTTCACATTCTTGATAAAACAGATGAGGAGACGGCTGAGCTCCTTATTGAATATCTCCGGGCTATTATTGAGGAGGGCGTTGATTTCGCTCGTTGGCGTTATCGTGACTGCGTTATTAATTTTCTCACTCAGTCCTTTGGCGAAAGGGCTATAATTCGGTTAGTTACCAGTGATATAGCTGCTACAAAAGTCTTGCCGCTATTTTTAAAATCACGTAACTACGATAACCAGTTTGCACTTTTCGCCTCTGATAAGAATTTTGATGATTTGACCGCACAACAAATATCTCCTGCGGTCATGCCTTCGTCATTTATCGATAATAACATTGATCAGTTCGCTGTTTGGGTGAAAAGGTGTTCTGCGGCTACGGATTGCCAGGGGGCTTCAACATCGGACATCATCAATGAATTACTCAGCCATATATCTATAAGTGCTATTCTCTACCTGGCATTTTACGATTGTATAAGCAGCGAGCGGATTCTTGAACATCGGCATGATGATATAGAGAATTTTGTTCGACGTAGTTTCACGAAAAATAAAATGGATATACAACCATTTGTCCGTGATGCCTATCAGCAGAAATTCTCATCGAGAGAGCAATTTTATAAACATTCCGTGATTAGTCCTTTTGTCAATAATTATTTGATTAAACAGAAGATGTTTAGGAAAGATTTCAGTTTTGTTAATGATATTGAGTCGAATACTGAAATTTCTTCTGACCCTGAATACTTTATTCTGAGTAAATTGTTACCGCTGATTGGGCGTAACGATGAACAGTCCGTTCTGAGTATTATTCTGCATGAGATATGGCAGGGAGTGTTGTCGGGTAAAATCCCGGTAAGCCATCCTTCTGTTTTCAAATTGTTCCCACAGTGTAGCTCATTGAAAATTCGTTCCCGGAATTTAAAATTATCCTGTGAGGCATTTCACTGGAATGCAAAACAACCTGACGGAACGATAGAGAAAAAATTCCTTTGTCGTTCGAAAATCTGCCATGATCCGCAGGTACTGCCCGACCTCAGTCGGGATTACATCGACTTCACTATTTATGACTGGCTTGCCCACTATGGCATGACCTATCTGATTGCAGGCGAACCTTCTAAGCGGGATTTCCCAATTAAACTGGCTGGGTATTTCAATCGTATCAGAGAATTACATTCCCGCTTGCATTGCCGAAGTTGTGGGGTGCTGATGGTTCCAGATATGAAATATGCTCGTGTGGAAGTCAGCGTCTGGGATACAAAGTCGAAAGGATTTGTGAAAAAACCTTTCCAGGCCGCGTATCGCCTGACCGTCTTTAAATGTGCCAGTCATTCGTGCGAACAGTTTGGTATCGGGCATTACATTAATCACTGTATTGGTTACAAATGCAGCGAAATAATTGACGCCAGGGATTTGCATGAAAAATGTTCAGAAGGACGATTTATTTGTGCATCCTGTGGTTCCTGCTGTACGACGCATCAGGAGAAATTTGGTAATGTAAACAAGGGCGAAACAGAACAGGTCAAGTACAATCGCCTTTATCGGGACTCGCCGTTCTTTTCATCATAAGTCTTCGTTCATTTTGAGTATGTCCGTAAGGACATACAGTTTCACCTCTTAGCCAAGAAGGATTACCGGGTGGATAAGCACTACCAACCTAAATTCCAGGAAGAATACAGCGCCAAAATTCCGGCACTGACGTTACTGACCAGCCTCGGCTGGACGTTTTTATCTCCGAAACAGATTATGGATTACCGGGGCTATAAACAGGATGAGGTGGTGCTGCGTCCGGTTCTGCGTGAAGAGCTGTCGAAGCGTTCCTGTATGGCGGGTGGCAAAACCTGCCAGTTATCGGAAAAAGCACTGGATAACCTGATATCACAGGTCTGTTCTCCGGCGCTGAATGAAGGGCTGCTCAAAGCCAATGAACGGATGTATAACCATCTGCTCTACGGTATCGCCGTCACGGAGTTTGTCGATGGCAAGAAGGTCAACCCCACCATTGCGCTGATCGACTGGGAACATCCGGAAAATAACCAGTTCCATTTTACCGAAGAATTTACGGTATTGCGGTCAGGCGGTGTCGAAACCCGCAGGCCGGATATTGTGTGTTTTGTGAATGGTATCCCGCTGGCCGTCATTGAAGCGAAAAGCCCGGCGGGTCACGGCAAGAAAGGGCCAACCATTGACGAAGGGATATCCCAGAGTATCCGCAATCAGCTCAACGACGAAATCCCGCAGCTGTTTGCTTACAGCCAGATATTACTGTCGATTAACGGGCATGACGGGCGCTACGGTACCTGTCATACACCAATGAAATTCTGGGCGGCATGGCGCGAAGAAGATATTACTTACGCGCAGATGTATGCGCTGCGCAACCATAAGTTATCGACTGAACAAATTCATGCGTTGTTTGATCATCGTCCTTCAGTCGATCTCAAATGGTATCAACAGTTAATCGATGGGGGGGAACTGGCAGTCAGCGGGCAGGATAAGCTGCTCATCAGTCTGCTTTCACCGGAACGTCTGCTGGAGATGACCCGCTTCTTCACCCTGTTTGATAAAAAAACCGGAAAAATTGTTGCCCGCTATCAGCAGGTGTTTGGGATAAAAAGACTGCTGGAACGCATCAGTACCCGCAGACCAGACGGGGGCAGGGAAGGTGGGGTGATCTGGCATACCACGGGGTCAGGTAAATCGTACACCATGGTGTTCCTCAGCAAGGCGCTGATTCTTCATGACAGCCTGAAGCGGTGTCGTATCGTGGTGGTGACGGACCGTATCGATCTTGAAGAACAGCTCAGCAGTACCTTTGCATCCGGCGGCGAGTTGGCCGGGAAAAAAGACAAAGCCAATGCAATGGCGACATCCGGGCAGATGCTGGCGAAACAGATTGGCTCCGGTAAAGAACGCATCATTTTCACCCTAATCCAGAAATTTAATTCAGCGACAAAACTTCCTGAATGCGTCAATACCAGCCCCGATATCATCGTTCTGATTGATGAAGGACACCGTAGCCAGGGTGGTGAGAACCATGTGCGAATGAAACTGGCACTGCCGAACGCCGCCTTTGTAGCATTTACTGGTACGCCATTGCTAAAAGAAGATAAGACCACCAATAAATTCGGACCGATTGTCCACGCTTATACCATGCAGCGAGCGGTAGAAGATAAAGCCGTTACACCTTTGCTGTATGAAGAACGTATTCCCGACCTTGAGGTTAACGATCGGGCAATAGATGCCTGGTTTGATCGTATTACCGATGGGTTAAGCGAAGCGCAAAAAGCCGACCTTAAGCGTAAATATGCCCGTAAAGGTGAGGTTTATAGTGCAGATGATCGCATCCGTCTGATCGCACTCGATATCGCCACGCACTTCTCGAAGAATATTGATGAGGGACTGAAAGGCCAGCTTGCCTGCGACAGCAAGATTTCCGCCATCAAATATAAAAAGTATCTTGATGAAGCCGGGTTGTTTGAGTCAGCTGTAGTTATCAGCCCGCCGGATACCCGGGAAGGGAATACTGAGGTGGATGAAAGCAAACTGCCGGAAGTGACGAAATGGTGGAAAGATAACGTCGGCACGCAGGATGAGTCTGTGTATACCCGCAATATCATCAGTCGTTTCGATACCGATGAGAAGCTCAAATTGCTGATAGTCGTTGATAAACTGCTCACCGGGTTTGATGAGCCGAAGAATACCGTGCTGTATATCGACAAGCCGCTTAAGTCCCACAACCTTATCCAGGCGATTGCGCGGGTGAACCGACTGCATCCACTAAAAAAGTTCGGTCTGCTGATTGATTATCGCGGTATTCTGGCTGAGCTGGACACGACTATCGGCAAATATCAGGACCTCGCCTCCCGAACTCAGGGCGGATACGACATCAAAGATATTGACGGGCTGTACAGCGCCATGAGCTCTGAATACAAGCGCCTGCCGCATCTGTATAACCAGCTGTGGGCCATATTTGCCGGTGTTAAAAACAAAAATGATACTGAGCAGTTACGTGCGGTACTGGTGCCTAAAATGGAAGAACGTGACGGAGAGATGGTCGATATCCATCAGAAAACCCGTGATGATTTCTTCGAGGCGTTAACGGCCTTTGCCGGATGCCTGAAAGTGGCACTGCAGTCCGCTACCTTCTTCACCGACAAGAGCTTTACGGAACAAGACCGAAATCTCTATAAAGAAACCGTAAAACAGATGTCCAGCCTGCGCCAGTGGGCGATGCAGGTAAGTGGAGAGCAGGTCAATTATGACGACTACGCTGAGCAGGTGAAAAAACTGCTGGATAAGCATGTCACCGGCGTTGAGGTTCGTGAACCGGATGGCGTGTATGAAGTCGGTAAAATGGGCAAGAGCGAAAAGCCCGAAGAGTGGGACAACAATAAAACCCGCAATGAAACCGACATCATTAAAACCCGTGTGACAAAGATGATTGAGCAGGAATTGCGTGATGACCCGTATGCTCAGGAGGCATTTTCAAAACTCCTGCGTATGGCTATCGAAGAGGCTGAAAAACTGTTTGACCATCCGCTGAAACAGTACCTTTTGTTCCGTGAATTTGAAGAACAGGTTGAAGCCCGTAAGCTCAGCGATATCCCGGATGCACTGGCGGTAAACAAGCATGCTCAGGCGTATTACGGTGTATTTAAAAAAGAGCTACCTGAGGTTTTTGCGGTAAACGACGTTCAGGTGCAGGATAAGTGGACGAAGCTGGCTTTTGAAGTGGACAACATTATCGTCAAAGCGGTGGCAGAAAACTCCCTGAACCCCCAGGACATTGAGAAAGTCGTTAAGACAAGTCTGCTACCACTGCTGTTTACGGCCTGCCGGGAAATTGGTGCCGGAATGAATCAGGTTAACCGTATTGTGGAAACCATCATCCAGATACTGCGCGTTGGTTTGATGAAATCATGAGTGAAAAAGAATCGCCATCAATGAAAGCGTTACGCATTGTCTATGGTGATGAGGTCATCGTCGTACAGTGTGTTCCGCGTCAGGTCGTAAAGGGCAGGGTGCTCATCAAGGTTTATCCGGACTGCCGGGTTGTGGCCTCTGTACCGCCTGAAACACCGGAGCACGAGGTATTGTCTGCGCTGAAAAAACGAGGGCGCTGGATATACCAGCAACTGCGTGATTTCAGGGAGCAACAGACACACATTGTTCCGCGTCAGTATGTCAGCGGAGAAAGCCATTATTATCTCGGTAAGCAATATCAGTTGAAAGTGACAGAAGACGCTACTGTGCCGCAACGAGTGAAAATGTTGCGTGGGCGTCTGGAAGTGACTGTCAGACACAAATCGGCAGAAAAGATTAAAGCCTTGCTGGCTGAATGGTATCGGGAACGTGCCAGAGATGTTTTTCAGCGCAGGCTTGATTTACTGATTCCGCAGACCCTTTGGGTCAGTGAGCGTCCTCCGATACGTCTGCGGGCGATGCAAACGCAATGGGGCAACTGTTCAGCAAAAGGCTGTCTGACCCTGAATCCATGGCTGGTTAAGGCATCCTCAGAATGTATCGATTATGTTTTGCTACATGAGTTATGCCATGTGGCTGAGCACAACCACAGCGAGGAGTTTTACCGTCTGATGGGGCAGGTTATGCCTGGGTGGGAAAAGGTCAAGAAACGGCTGGATGGCATGGCTGGGATGTTGTTGGCTGATATGTAGTAAGAGCCCAGCTAAATTAACATATTACAGAACTATATAAGAAGGGGTTTTATGTTTTTCAAAATTGTTAGAAACTTTAAAGCCAAGATTGGACCGTTCTTATTAACCCTGTTTTTGGCTCCAGGTTATGTTCATGCCAATACGTGGGAAATAAATGTCACAAGAAAAGATAGTAATTTATATCAAATTACTGGGAAGGATTCTTTTGTTAATACTAAATATTGTTATGTTTATGCTTATTCTGAAGACGCATATCTCAGGGTTGATGGCTATGATAAAAAAATAATTTTTACAGATAGCAAGGATTCATGTGATGTAGATAATGTATTTAGCATGGTTAATATTGACTCAGGAAAGTATGAGGTAGAGGTTTCTAAAAAAGAAGATAACTGGTATGAGATTTATGGTACAGATAATATGATAAAAACATCAATGTGCCTTAGTCTGGCTCTCAATGAAAAGGCTATTTTATCCATGGATGGTTATAGTGCAGGAGAGTTGATTTTTGATGACGGAGATAGCTGTAATGTAGAAGGGGTCTACTCTCCTGTTCGTTTGTGAATTGGATCTGGGATCAGTATGATCTATGGTGTTCATCCAGCTATGTAAGGATATAAAATGAAAATAGAAGCCGATGTAAAAAATATATCAAAATTAAGCGATTATTATTTTTTAGTTCCCGATTATCAACGTGAGTATGTATGGAAGGTTGATGATCAGGTTGAACAGTTTCTCATGGATTTAGACAATGAATACCAACCAGAGCAGAAAGATCAAAATGGTTATTTTCTCGGTTCTGTTATTATCGTAAAGAATGGGGAAAAGCATGATGTTATTGACGGACAGCAGCGGTTGACCACTATTGTCATCACTATGTGTGCCTTACGGGATCTATTAAAAGATAGATTGGATACACTTGACAAAAAAGGGCTGGAATATCTAAAAACTATTGAGGAATGGCTCTCTAGTTATGATATTAATAGTGAGGAAAATCTAATTAGACTAGATCTTCAATATGAAGAAAGTCGAGGATTTATTTCGCGGTTAATTGAAGGGCAAACCAATACCTTTGCGGAAACAGCTTCAGTAAAAAAAATGGCTGACGCGTATGATCACATTCGTGATTATCTTAAATACCAATTGCAAGATAGCTTGAATGGATTAATCTCCTTCGCTCGCTTTTTTTTAACAAAAGTTGAGCTGGTTGTCATTGAATCAGAGAACTTAAGTAGCGCATTAAAAATCTTCGAAACGATCAATCAGCGTGGTGCCAGCCTTAATGCTATGGATCTTGTTAAAAATTTGATTTTCAGTCAGATAAAAGAAGAACAGTTTTCGGCAATAAAGACAACATGGAAATCCATCACTAATAACCTTGAGTCTTGCGGCGAAAGTGATAACCCGCTTCGTTTTTTACGTTACTTTCTGATGGCACGATATCATCACGGGATTTTGCGTGAAGATGATATATATAAATGGATCATTTCAGCTGAGGGGGAACTGTCGTTGCAGTATAAGACACGCCCTATGGTCCTCGTCAAAGAATTGGAAAAATTATCAGAACGATACGCTAACCTGGTCAATGCAACAAATGAAGCAGCCTACTGGCGTGAAAATATCCGTTTTCCAAACGTAAGTAACATTGGATATATTAATAAATATCGCTCACGTCAGCATTTGGTTTTACTAATGGCATTGGACATTAGTTGTTCAGATGATGTAATGGATTTCTTAGGTGCTCAACTTGAGAGCTTTTTATTCTTTACAAATACAATGGCTATTCAATCGAAGACATATGAGCAACGCTTTACTCAATGGGCTGTAAAGCTTCGGGATGTGAAAACGAAAGCAGAGGTTGCAAATGTTGTTTCAGCAACACTTATACCTTTTGTTGTGGAGCGTTTAGATGAATTTAAAGAACGATTCTCAATTATTAATGACTATAATTTTACGCCTCAGTATCGCCAACGTTATGTATTGGGTAGATTAGAGAATCATATCCGCCATCTTTGCGGTTTTCCGGAAAAGAGCCAGCAGGCTATTCAGCAGATGCAAATTGAGCATATTCTTCCTCAGACGGTACGAAACGCCCCTGAAAACGGGGAGTTCTCTGATGCAAATCGAACAAGTTATCTCTACAAGCTTGGTAATGTAACATTATTAGAGAGTACAATTAACCAGTCCGTCAATAACTGCAATGATTTGAGTGAAGACTGGTTTTTGAAAAAACAAACAGAATATTTAAACTCTGAAATCATCATGACTCGATTACTCCACTCCCAGTACTCAATTGGTGATAACACTGCATTAAATCGCTTTAAGCTGAAATATGGTTATGAATATCAAGACTGGTCCGCGGAAAGCATCACAGCAAGGCAACGCCTGCTGATGGATCTTTCCATTGACTGCTGGCGATTTAATGATCAGAGAATAGATGCTTATATAGTAAATAACCTGAGCACTGAACCTGGAAACGAATTTACGCTGTAATAATATCCTTCATCGCAAAGTCCCCCCTGGAGCGCTATGCTTACCAGGGGCTGGATATTCAGCCTGTATGCAGTAAGTAATGTTTCAGATATAACTAACTATCAGTCGGTTGCTCATCAATTTTTTAATATTATCAATTAGTTTAATCATGACGTGCAGGCCATTGAGATGAATGTCTCTCTTCTGCCTGTCTGGTTGTGAGGGGTCTTGATCGACCTACTGAGCGGAAAGGTAAACTGGCAGCAATTAGGAGAGACAACGAGGAACGGGTCACAGATATAACGAACCATTTGGGTGATTCTATCTATCTGTGCTGTTTCTGAGCTCAACGTTATCCACAACTATCCATTTTGTGCATGTTACTGCAAAGATGGATAGTCAATCTCCGCATAGTGTTGCAATGAGTTGCTATGTAACACATTGATCCTGCGTAGAATTTAAAATCCCTCGGCGTTCGCGCTG